>SESG01038522.1_pt1 | contig 13312 bp, 12 predicted proteins | sample 3171421 | NCBI WGS metagenome assembly SESG01 (sample SAMN10866946, study PRJNA518727) | freshwater metagenome | biome: subpolar coniferous forest; feature: holomictic lake; material: water; isolation source: holomictic Lake 227, 6 m and 8 m depth | place: Canada: near Kenora, Ontario | collected... | reverse complement strand
CTCAACTCAAGCCTCGACAACAAAAGCACGCAGTGAAATTATGATGGTCAGAAATCGCCTTTTCAAGTCAAGTAGATGCAAACACCTGCCAACAACTCTAACCTGCGGGACAATCACACTCGCGGAACTGTCGCCGAATTTCTAAGAGCGAAAATCCAAGACAACTCCAGGCTTTCCGTCGTATCCGCCTATTTCACCATCTACGCCTACGATGCCATGAAACAGGCGCTCGCCAAACTGGGCTACAAAAGCGACAAGTTTATCGTCGGCGCCGGCTCCTCACCGCAGGCATTCCTTGATCTATTCAACTCCGGCCATGCCTTCGATCCGGCCAAAGCCCTTGTCCTCGAGTGGAAAACCGCCGATCTCATCTTCCAACTTACCGATCAGGAACTCAGCCGCGAATCCAGCTCTTCCCCATGCCCGTCATGGTGTTCTTCCGCCTCCAGGACCGCCTCACCATCGCCGTCATCAATCGCCGAACTATCAAACAGTTAAACAGTCCGGACGCCGACCGCCAGAACGCCATCGTTCACGAGATGCGGATGAGCGACGCGGAACTCGAAGCGCAACGCCGCCTCGCCATCCGCTCCGAGTTGCGAACGCACAACAGCCAGCTTGCCAACGTGAAGTCGTGAAGTTGTTGCATTGACAACGAGCATTCCGTTTTTCTAGCATCTACTAGCACAACGTCAACTTGCGAGGTAATGAATGTCCGCTGGGAGGATGTGATGCAAACACGATCAATACATGGAATTCTGTTGTCTGCCTTGGCCATGACTACCGGTGCGGCATGCGTGGCCGTTGTCGGAACTCTGCTTTTTTTCGGACTTGGCTATTTATTGGCATGCCTTTCAAAGTTGACTCTTTTTCAAAGCATTTGCGTGACGATCGGTTCAACTGTCGCGTTGGGAGTCGTAGCAATTGTTGTCAAAATACGGTTGAAACAATCCGAAACATACGATGGTGACGAATGGGACGACGAGGAAGACGATTATCTGGATGAAGAGAACGATGAAGAGGAAGATGATAAGGACGAGAAAACTCCGATCATTGAAGTGCCACAACATTTTCAACGCACGCCTAAGATTGGCAGGAACGAACCCTGTCCCTGCGGAAGCGGCAGAAAATTCAAAATGTGTTGCGCCCCCTAGCAGTGAGGATCAGATGCATGGAACCTGGCCTTGATTAGTGAATAACGGGATGACGGAAATAGTGAACCGCTTACCACGGTTGAAATAGAGATCGCCACTGGCAACGGCCTCCTCGCCATCATCAAACAGAAAGGTTCTGTATGAACCCGGAATCCAAATCGGAAATTATCCTCTATCAGACAGAAGACAATCGGACGCGCATTGAGGTCCGGCTGGAAAACGAGACGGTCTGGCTGACGCAAGCGCAATTATCGGATTTATTTCAAAGGGAACGCTCCGTCATCACCAAACACATCCGTAACCTCTTCGAAGAAGGGGAACTGGTGGAGGATGCAGTATGTGCAAATTATGCACGAACTGCCGCTGACGGTAAAATTTACCAGACCGTTTATTACCAACAGGTTTACGCCCTTTGCGGCCTGACGCCGGATGAAATCGCGATTGTGGAAGGCCGGTAACGATGACCGAATTCGCTACCTACGCGCCGTACTTTCCCATAGGGTGTCTGGACTTTACGGAGTGGAGGTGGAGAGGTGAGTTTTCGGCCCCGGCGACACAAGGACGCCGGGAGCCAACATGCTCCCTGCCGGCTTGTCCGGCAGGGGCGGAAAATTGAATGAGCAACTACAACCAACCCAATGATCTTCGCCACCAGCGGGGCAAGCCCGCTGGAGAGCTCCCGCTGGGGCAGCCCACTGGATTGTCATCGTTTCCGCTCCCGGTGGGCTTGTCCCACCGGAGCGAGAAATCCCCTCAGCCAACCCGCCCGCCCCTCTACACCGCCGCCAATCTCCACCCGGCCTTCTCCCTGCGTTACGATTGGACTGGCTGGCCGACGGAAGGCACTTCCCTCCCTCCCGCCACCGCCGCCGTCGCGCGCGATGCCGCAGCCACATGGGAACCCGACGGCCTGCGCCTGCTCGAAGCGCATGCCACCGCCGACAAGGTCCAGATACTCTTCCGCGTTACGCCGCAGGTCAGCCCCGTCTTTTGCTGTCAGCGCGCCAAGGGCCGCCTGCAACACGCAATACGCAAGGCGGGAACGTCGGTGGATTTCAGTCGCAAGGTGTCCTTCCGCAGCCTCGGCGAAAACACCACGCCGGACGTGGACGGCTACATCCGCAAACAGGTTGGCAAGGAGCGCTTCGCCGACCCCCGCTTTGAGGCAATCATGCGGCAGTTCACGGTGAGGTCTCCCGACGTTGACCTTGCCCGGCCATCAGAATCCGCCAGTGGACGCTACTGGTACAACCTGCACCTGGTCCTGGTAGTTGTCGACCGCTTCAGAATCACGAACCCCGAGAAACTCGCGCAGTTGCGCGACGCGGCCTTTGCCGCAGCGGGCGATACCGGATGCCGCATTGCCGCGCTGTCCGTTATGCCGGACCACGTTCACATGGCATTACGGGGCGATATATCCCGGTCGCCGGAGGCGATTGCCTTGGCATTTCAGAACGGACTGGCGCATGCGGCGGGGTGTCGGGCATGGCAGGACGGGTATTATGTGGGGACCTTCAGCGAGTATGATCTGGATGTCATCCGGCGTATCGTCGGCAAGTCATGATCATCCTGCCGGGCAAGCCGGCAGGGGGATGCTGTCCCCGGCGGTGAGCAAGCCGGCAGGGGGATTCTGTCCCCGGCGGGCTTGTCCCGCCGGAACAGAGATGAGGGGACCGAAAGAAGCACAACTATGAGCGAACGTCACCTGCCAACGGCGCTGGTCACGCATGCGGCCTGCCTGGAACATCTGACCGGACGGCGGCATCCCGAGAGCGCGCAGCGGCTTAAGACGGTGCTGGCGCGGCTCGAGCGCGCTGATTGGACGTCGCGCCTGCTGCGTCTGGATGCCGCTCCGGCCCCGCGTCCGGTGCTTGAACTTGTACACGATCCTTTTTACCTCGACACTTTGCAGGCGCAGTGCGCCGACGGTCATCTCTGGCGTGCCGACGGGGATACAATCGCCTCGCCCGGCACGTGGAACGCCGCACGCCATGCCGCCGGGTCGGTCCTGACCGCCGTGGATGCCGTGCTTGCCGGGCAGGCTGCCAATGCCTTCTGCGCCGTGCGTCCGCCCGGGCACCATGCGTCGCGCGCGGCGGCCAAAGGTTTCTGCTTCCTCAACAACGTGGCCATCGGCGCGGCTTATGCGCGCGCCGTGCATGGGTTGACGCGGATCGCGGTTGTGGATTGGGATGTGCATCATGGCGATGGGACGCAGGCCATTTTTTGGGAAGATCCCGATGTGCTCTACTTCAGTACGCACCAGATGCCGCTTTATCCGGGCACCGGACTAAGCTCGGAACGGGGTGGCGGAGCCGGGGTGGGAGCCACGATTAATGTCCCGCTGGACTCAGGGGCGACCGATGCGGATGTATTGAAAGCGCTGCGTGACGAGCTTGCGCCAGTCCTGGCGCGGTTTCAGCCGCAACTGTTATTGATCTCTGCAGGCTTTGACGGCCACACCGGCGAAAGCATTGCGCAGTGCGCGATTACGACTGAGGGCTACGGACGGATCACCCGCGCGACACTGGAACTGGCGCAGAGCTGCGCCGGCGGGCGGGTGGTGTCGGTGCTGGAGGGTGGCTACGCTCCAGATGGCCTGGCCGACTGTGTCGAGGCTCATCTATCGGAGCTGCTAAATGCTCAGGTTGTTTAGGCTGTTAGGCTGCAGGCCGGACTAAAAGCCTTTGTCGCGCTTGCGTTTTTGCCTCTGTTCTGGCACTTTTGATGCACAGGAAATTCAGGAAAGGGCAATCGCAATGAAAAAGAACGCATTGGTTACAGGGGGCGGCCGCGGCATCGGGCACAGCATTGCCTTGGCCCTGGCTAAGGATGGCCGGGACATCATTATCCTCGACGTGTTGCCGGAAGCGGCGGTCGAGGAAAACCTGAAGACGTTGCGCGCCACCGGCGCCAGCGTGCTTTACTGGCGCGGCGATGTTACCAGTGCGGCCGACCGCGATGCGGCTCTGGATGCCGGGGAACAGGCGTTTGGCGCGCTTCAGATTCTAGTCAACAATGCCGGTGTGGCGCCCAAAGTGCGCGCCGACATATTAGTGGCGACCGAGGAAAGCTATGACTTTGTCATGGGCATCAATCTCAAGGGTCCCTATTTTCTGACTCAGGCCGTGGCCAACCGGATGGTCGCAAATAAGCGGAAGGATCCGGCCTTTCCGGCCCGCATCATCAACATCTCGTCGGTCTCCGCAACCGTGGCCTCTCCGAGCCGTGGCGAATACTGCCTGTCCAAGGCGGGGGTCAGCATGGCCACCAGCTTGTGGGCGGCGCGCCTCGGTGAGTTTGATATTCCGGTCTACGAAATCCGGCCGGGCGTGATTCAGACCGACATGACCGCCGGGGTTAAGGAAAAATATGACCGGCTGATTGCTGACGGGCTTTGTCTGCAATCACGCTGGGGGTTCCCTGAGGATATCGCACGCGCCGTGGCTATGCTTGCACGCGGTGATCTTCCCTATTCAACCGGCCAAGTCATCCTGGTGGATGGCGGCATGACATGTCCCAGATTATAATTCAACAGCGGAACAGGCGGGCTTTATGCGTCAAGAAAGCGTCAAAATAACGGTCGGAAACGGCGTGGATATGCCGTTCCCGGTGGTCTCCGTCAACACCCTGATTATTGGAGCTGGCGCCGCCGGCCTCAAGTGCGCTGACGCCTTGCATTACCTGGGCGTCCGCGACGTGGCGCTCGTGGTTGACAAGCTTGGCAATGGCACCTCCAATAATTCCGGTTCCGACAAGCAGACTTATTACAAGATGGGGGTTTTCGGCGGCGATCCCGACAGCCCGATGGATTTCGCCCGCAGCCTTTTCCAGGGCGGCATGATGCACGGAGACCTGGCCTATATTGAGGGGCTTGGCTCGTTGCCGGCATTTTTCGACCTGTGCAAGATCGGCGTGCCGTTTCCATTCAACCGCTTCGGTGGCTATGTCGGTTACAAGACCGATCACGACCCGCGCCAGCGGGCCACCTCGGCTGGCCCCAAAACCTCCATCTTCATGTACACGAAATTGTTGGAGCAGGTGCGGCATCACCAGACTCCGATTTTCGACCGGCATGAGGCGGTCAAGCTGCTGGTGCGCGAGACGCCTGCCGGCCGCCGTGTCGTTGGCGCGATCTGCCTGAACAAGGAAAATCATTATCAGGATGGTTACGGCATGACGCTCTTCAATGCGCAGAATGTCGTGCTGGCCACTGGCGGCCCTGGCGAGCTTTACCAGATCAGCGTCTGGCCGCACGGGCAATTGGGATCACACGGGCTGGCGTTGGAAGTTGGCGCTGTGGCCAACAATCTCACCGAACTGCAATACGGGCTGGCTTCCACCAAGTTCCGCTGGAACCTTTCAGGTACTTACCAGCAGGTCATCCCGGATTATTTCAGCACCTCTGCCGACGGGCTAGGCGACCGGCGGAGCTTTCTGCACGATTCCTTCAGCGATATGCCATCCATGGCAGGCAGCATTTTCCTCAAGGGCTACCAGTGGCCGTTCCATGCGGCACGCCTGCAGGACGGTGGATCGTCGCTGGTGGATATTGCCGTGCATCGCGAGATCGCCGCCGGGCGCCGCGTGTTCCTCGATTTCATGCATAACCCGATAGCAGCGCCCGGCATGCGCGAATTCTGTATCGCCGAATTGCCTGCCGAGGCCAAACGTTACCTTGAACGGTCCGGCGCTCAACAGGCGACCCCCTACGAACGGTTGCAGCATATGAATCAGCAGAGCATAGACCTCTATGCTGAACAGGGTATAGATTTACGCCAGCCGCTTGAGGCGGCCGTTTGCGCCCAGCATTGCAATGGCGGGCTGCGCGGTTCGGTGTGGTGGGAGACCAGCATTGCCCATTTGTTCGCCATCGGCGAACTCAACGGCACCCACGGTGTTCGCCCCGGCGGCAGCGCTTTGAACAGCGGGCAGGTTGGCGCCATGCGCGCAGCCCGGCGCATTGCCAGCATTTACAGCCAGCCGGTTGACGACGTGGCAGCCTTTGCGCGGGCGGTCGCTGGTCAGGTGGCGGCGCAGCACTCCGAGTACACCCGTTGGCTTTCCGGAACGCACGCAGCTCTGGAGTTAAAGACGATACGGCCGCAAATTCAGGAGCGTATGAGCCGCGACGGTGCGTTTGTCCGCAGTCAGGCAGGCACGCAACAATCGCTAGCGGAGGCGAAGGACCTTTTCGCCCGCATTCGGCAGCATGGCATCCGCTGCACCGACCGTAAACTGATCGCCCGCGCCACCGAGGACCAATTTCTGGCCCTCACCAGCATCGCATTTCTGGAGGCGCAACGTGCCTACATTGCCGGTGGCGGCGGCTCTCGCGGCGGCTATATGATTTTAGACGATACAGGCAGCATGACAGTCAACAGTCAGCGTGGTCAAGAAATGCGGCACCGTCCTGAAAACCCGGAGAAGCGCCAGGAAATCCTGGAAATTCACCAGCGCGATGGGGCCCCCGGTGAGTTCGTCGTGCAACCGGTCTCCGTGCGACCGCTGCCCGAGGATGATGGTTGGTTTGAAACTGTCTGGGCCGAATTTCAGGCCGGACGAGTCATGGAGTGACGTTATGTTACGACACCAATGGTTGCGCTGATACGGCGCGCAAGGATTCCCGGTCAAACGTGACATTCACCTCGCGCTGAAAAAGACCTTCGCGAAGGTGCTGGTTGGCGAGGCGGAATGCCACGCGGTAGCGCAGATGGCGACTGGGATCGTCGGCCAGAAAACGCCCGTGCACTGATGGCTCGTTCCACAACACTTCCGGTACGTTAGACCATTCCAGCAACCAGACCAGCAGAAACGGGAGTATTTCAGCGTCCAGCACTTCCAGCGATTGTGTCAGCAGCGGCAGGTCCGCATCGGGAAGCTGGATGCGCAGTCTGGTCTGCGGTGGTGGCCCGATCAGGTCGAGAGTGGACACGGCGTCGGTGTAGGCCTGGCGCAGATCTTCGTTTGCCAGATTGTCGAGATCCTGATGACCCACCCGTTCGGGGGTTAACTGTTCCGGTGTCAGCCACCCGCCCGTAGGTGCGCTGAGCGCGACCATCGCTTGCGGCGGAAAGTCGGCGGCCACCTCATCCAGCAATCCCGACCAGAATTTCGCTGCAGCATTGCTGTAAGGAATTGTACGGACGAGCCAGCTTTTACCGCCAAGTCCGGTTGGCGGTTCGGGTTTAGAAGGATGAATTAAACGTGCCATGAATGAATTGTAGCAAGCTCCGGCTGTTAGTGGAAGTACGCATGAATGAAAGTGGTTGCATGTTGGTTTTTGGTTTGAACAAGGGTATGATGACTTGAGGTGGCAAGTATGCAGGCTGAAACAAATCTGGTTGAACTTAGATCGGTAAGCAAAACTTATGGTGTGCAAGGTACGCCCGGCGCCGTGCATGCCTTGCGCGGCATCAATCTGATTGTGCCCGCTGGCGGGACGGTGGCAATTGTCGGCCCTTCGGGTAGCGGCAAGAGCAGCTTGTTAAACATCATTGGCGCGCTCGACGAGCCGACGAGTGGCGATGTGATTGTCAACGGGCGTGACGTTTTGGAGCTTGACGAGATTGGACGCGACGCTTACCGGGGCCGCATGATCGGTTTTATTTTCCAGCGGCACCACCTTTTACCATCGCTGACGGCCTTCGAGAATACGCTGGTGCCTGTACTGCCGCTGGGCCGCGCCGCTGTGGTTGCGGCGGAGGAACGGTCCGCAAGGATGTTGGCAGCCATGGGGCTTGGGAATCGCCTGGATGCGCTGCCGCGGACGTTGTCGATGGGTGAATGCCAGCGGGTGGCGGTTGTGCGGGCCTTGATTAATCATCCGCAGTTGCTGCTGGCCGACGAACCTACCGGGGCGCTGGATCATGCCAACGCGAATGCCATGGTGGACATTCTGCTGCGGGTGCAAACCGAGGAAAAGGTGGCCATAATAATGGTGACGCATGCGACGGCGCTGGCGCGAAGAATGGCGGTTGTGTATACGATGGAGGACGGGCGTCTGCGTCCGGGTTGCGAGGGAGGGTAGCGCCGTGACACCATTCAGGATCGCCTGGCGTTCGCTGTTTCATGAAGCGCAACTCAGCTTTGCGCTGGTGTTGGCCATGGCCCTGGGTGTGGCGGTTCTTTTGGGGGCTTTTACCGCCGGGGATACCTTGAAAGCGGCACTGCGGCGGCATGCGCAGGAGGCACTGGGGTGCACCGAACTGGCGCTGGTGCGTAGCAGTGGAACCTTTCGCGAGCAACTGGTTGACGATCTGGCTGCCGACACGGGGCATCAAGCGGCGCCGGTGTTGAGGCTGCGCGGGGTGGTGACGACCGATCGTGGCATGCGTCTGCCGGGAGCCTGGATCGTTGGTGTAGACAACCGCTTCGGGCGGCTGGGTGACGCTACCCCTTTTAATACGAGTTTCACGCGGGACGCTTTACTCAATCGCGCGGCGGCGGAACGGTTGGGGGTGCATAGCGGCGACGAGATTGTCATACGTGTGGCGCGCCCTGAATCCCTGCCGGGGGAGGCAGCCTTGGCCGGAGGCGTGGCGGCCAGCGTCGGAACGCGAGTGCGCGTGGGTGGGATTGTCGAAGATTCGCAACTTGGCCGCTTTGCTCTGGAAGCGCAGGCCATATCTCCCGACAATGTGTTTTTACCGCTGCCAGTTTTACAAGCGCTGGTTGGAACGCAAGGCAGGGCTAATGTCGCACTGCTTTCCACCAGACTCGCGGTGGTTGGCAACGCTGAAAGCCCGGAAGCAGATGTGTCACATTCGGCGCGCAGGCTGAGCCTGGCACGGGGTGCGCTGCAGCGTTGCCGCCAGCTGGACGATCTGGGGCTGGAGTTCCGCGCATTATCCGGCAACCGTGGTTGCGAGTTACGATCGAGAACATATTGGATTGACCCTGAGGTGGCGCAGACCGCGCTGGGTCTGGATTCTCACGCAAGCGCGGCGGCTACATATCTGGTCAAGGCAATCCGGTATGGCACGAATGTTTCCCCTTATGCGTTTATGGCGGGTGGCGATGGGCCCGGTATGCCGTGGCCGTCCGATAGCAATGCGATCGTGCTGAACGATTGGCTGTCCGCTGATCTTGGCGCAACCACCGGAGACACCGTTACGGTGGTCTACGATCAGTTGGGAGTGGGCCGCGCACTGAGCGAGACATCGCGGACCTTCCGCGTGGCCCGGATTATCCCGGTGAGTCAGATTGACCGGGGGTTAATGCCGGAGCTGCCTGGAATCGGGGACGCTACCGATTGCCGTGACTGGAAAGGCGGCGTGCTTGTGGACACGCGCTGGATTCGTCCGCAAGATCAAGCTTACTGGGCTGCCTATCGCGGTACGCCACGAGCGCTGGTAAGTTTGGCTGCAGCGCGTGAGATGTGGAGCACGCGCTGGGGCGTTTTGACAGCGGTGCGGTTTGAGTCCGAAGCTGGTTCGAGCCGAGAGCTGACAGTCCGGCTGCTGGCGCAATTACCGGAGATCATCAGCGGTTGGCAATGGATTGCGTTGCGCGAACGGATGTTGCAGGCGTCGTATGGGTCGCAGGACTTTGCGTCTTTATTTGCGATGCTGAGCATGGTGCTTGTCGCGGCTGCGGTATTTTTGGCGGCGATGTTGTTCGGCATGCGGGCCGATCGTCGCCGGTGGTGGGTAGGGCTGCTGCGTGCGGTAGGTTATCGAACGCAGCTGGTGCAGAAAATCTATCTGATAGAGGGTTTAGTTTTGGTGGCGCTGGGAAGCGCGGCTGGCATTTTGCTCGGGCTCGGTTACGCGCGGCTGGTGTTGCAGGCCATAGATGGCATTTGGGCACACCAGACTGGGTTTGCCGGCGCGCCACAGCGGCTTGCGCTGGAGCACGCGCTGGTGGCTATTCTGGCGGTCGGTGGGGCGGCGCTCGGTGTTCAAGGTATGGTGCTGGCCATGGGGCAACGTCAACAAGTCCGGGACCAACTCAATGGCGGTGCCGAAGCTTCGGCGTCACGTCACATTCAAGGAAGTCTCCTGGGCTGGCAACTGGCTGCCCTGTTCGCGTTGGGGATGGCTGGAATAGTAACCGGACACGCCTGGGGCGAGTCTGGCGCAGCAAATATCCCGGCATGCCTGGCAGGCGGGCTGCTTGTCATGCTGGCAGGCCTTTTGTTGCTGCGCGCGCTGCTTGTTCGACGGGTGGGGCGTACGGTGCGCACGTTGATGCAATTAAGTCTGGCAAATGCGTCGCGCCGCATGAGTCGGGGATTGCTGAGCGCGACATTGGTGGCCATCGCGGTATTCCTGCTGATAATGCTGAGCGCCGCACGTCCGCAATTGCCCGGCGATGCCGATCAACGCGAGGGGCCGGCAGGTGGCTATGCCTGGTGTGCCGAAATGGCCCAGCCTTTGTTTGCTTTACCGCCGCCGTTCCGGAATACGGAATGCCTGGCGCTGCGCATACAGGATGGTGACGACGCCAGCTGTCTTAATCCGCAGCAAGTCCTGGCGCCGCGTGTGGCCGGCGTGCCATCGCAATTTCTGGCGGAGCGTGGCGCTTTCAGTTTCGCAGACAGCCTGCACGGGGGCCTGCATCCCGGATCGTGGCGGATGCTTTGCGATCCAGATGAAACTGCTGTGCAGGCCGTCGTTGATCAGTCTACGCTCATGTGGGGGCTGCAGAAGAATCTGGGCGAAAAGCTGATCCTGACCGATGATGCCGGACGGACTTTCCCTGTGCGCCTTGTGGGTGCGCTACGGGATTCGGTTTTCCAGGGAATGGTGTTGATTGACGAAGCGGCCTTTCGTCTGCGCTACCCATCGGTTATGGGTTATCGCATGCTGCTGGTTAATGCTCCCGGGATTTCTGATGCAGGGTGGGTGAGTGCGGCGGAGAAGTCGCTGGAAGCATCCGGCGGGGTGTTGAGATCATCCAGGGAACGCTTGGAGAGTTTTCAGCGGGTGTCCCGGGTTTATCTGGATGTCTTTACCACTTTGGGGTGGCTGGCGTTGTTGCTGGCAATCGTCGGCGTTTCGCTGGCGATGATCCATCAGGCTCAGGAACGGCACGGTGAAATTGCTTATCTTCGCGCGCTGGGGTTTGGTCGTACGGAGCTCGGTATACTGCTGTTGTTGGAACAGGGCGTATTTTTGGTGGCTGGCGCGGTCATCGGGACGGCGGGTGCGCTGGCGGCCGTTTTGCCTATGGGCGCAGCGCTGGCCAGGCCGGCAGCGTTTTTTGAAGGCGTTGTAACGCTGGGGTTTGTTCTTGCCTGCGGACTGATGGCCAAGGCTACGGTGGTTTGGATCACCTTGAATAAGCCGTTGATTGACGGGTTGTGGGAAGAGTGACCCGATTACAGCTTGAACAGCTTGAAGGCCGTGCCGCCCAGAATTGCGCGCTTGGTGTCATCGGGAATGCGGGCGTACAGCACCTTGCCGGTCTGCTGGCTGATGGAAAAGGTTGGCGCATCGCTGCCCCAGACGATCTGGCCCGCGCCGACCTGCTCGACGAAATATTCAATCATGTTCGTGTGCTCGCGGGAGTAGGTCAGGTCCAGATAAAAGTTGGGCAGTCGTTTTGCCATATCCACATAGGGCTGGTATGCAAATCCGCTGCCGGCATGGCCGGCGAGAAATGCGACTTCGGGAAACCTTTCCGCGACCTTGTCGAATCCGGTCACATCGCCGCCCCAGGTATGGGCCAGTACGGGCAGCTTCTGTTCACGGGCGAATTCCCAGGCTGGCGTGAACAGAGGGTCGTCATAGCGGACGCCGACCTGATATACTTTAATCCCTTTGAATACGGGGTTTCTGAAGCAGCGCTCCAGCTCCGTCCGGATAAGTTCCGGATAGCAGGCGCTGATCTGACAGTAGGCGAAGATCCGTCCTGGATACCGCGCTGCTGCTTCGGCCGCCTGATCGTTGCCGCGACTGATGTCGCCAAATATGGATTCGATGGAGCTGACCAACTGCACCTGAATTCCCACGCGATCCATTTCAGCAACCTGTTTGTCCAGCGACGGTGCGCATACATTCTGAAAGTTGCCCACGTGGGCATGCACGTCAAACACCGGAAAGTCAAGGGTTCTGCCAGTCCGTCCGTACTCGATCAGGGGCATCTTCATAACCGCACCTCGTCCATCAGTTTTCGCATGTTGCCACCCAGGATGGCCGCGCGCTCAGAATCTTTGATTTGTGCATAGGCCAGGTGCGCGATCAATCCGCCTGGCGAAAAAAACGGGAGCCCCGAACCGAAGATGAGCCGCTCGGCCGGAAATTCCTTTAGAAACCGGTGGGGCCCGTCCGCCGGAATATAAAAATGCCCCACGCAAATGCGAAGTTCGGGATAGCGCTTTAACAAAGGGTACAGCCAGGTATCCTCCATGTAGCCGCAGCCCATCAAAATCAGCCGCAGCTCCGGCCAGTTCTCCAGTAATTTTGTCACATCCGCCGGCGTCGTGGTGTCGCGGTGCCACAGTACGGGCAGGCGATGCGCCACGCAGGCATCCAGAATCTCTCCGTACATTTCGTGCAGCGGGTACATGGATAGCGGCATAAACCAGACTGCCCGCGCCTGGGCTTGCCGCATCGCGGCCAGATAATCCCGCACCTGTGGCGAGTCGGCATGCGGATAGGGGGTGATTGTAAACGCAGGTATGAAGCGAGGGTTGGCCTTGGCCGAAGCTTCCAGTAGCCCGTTGCCATACCACGCGCCCCCGCTGCCCGCCGTGAAGTTGCTATGCGTCAGCGCCTTCGAAATGCCGAAATGGTCCATCAGCTGGAGCGTTTCCTCCGGCTGCCATGGCAGCAGCCGGTCACGTTTCATCCATGGGCCGATCCCGCAGAACGCATCAATAATTTCCATGTCATCCTTTCGCGAAGGTGTTTACGGAGCAATGCTTTGAGGTGGGTCTGATGGTAACGGTGAGATTGACAGTGACACAGGTTCGAGCCCGGCCAGCCGTCCGCCGCGATAGACGAAGCGGTAGAGTCCCGGCGTCAACAGGCTGGAGGAGGACGCAGAGGCCTTTAAAGTGGTGAAGTTTCCAATCGTGCCGTTGATTGCATCCAGCGTCGCGGCCGGCGAAGTGTCGGAAGTATGCCCGAAATCAACCAGATTCCATCCGTCCTGCAATTTGACGTTGAACTCCTGCTTGGCGAGAAACACGTGCGGATGAATGACGTATT
>SESG01023550.1_pt1 | contig 13318 bp, 11 predicted proteins | sample 3171421 | NCBI WGS metagenome assembly SESG01 (sample SAMN10866946, study PRJNA518727) | freshwater metagenome | biome: subpolar coniferous forest; feature: holomictic lake; material: water; isolation source: holomictic Lake 227, 6 m and 8 m depth | place: Canada: near Kenora, Ontario | collected... | reverse complement strand
CAAACCCGGTCCCCTGGCGGGTATGGTGGCCCGCATCGACCTGCGGGACCCCCGGATCAGCGTGAAGGTGGTCATGGCGGATGGGTCCGGCACCGAGGGCGGGAAGGACTGCGCCGGCCGCCTGGAGGTGCCCAGCGCCCTGGCCCGCAAGCACGACCTGGCGGTAGCCATCAACGCCAGCTTCTTCCGAGCCAGCCCCAAGACCATCGACGGCCAGGCGGTGACCTACTTCGTGGGGAACTGCGCCAGCCCTGTGGGTTGGCACTACTCCGAGGGCCGCCTGCAGGCCCGTCCTGCGGAAGCCCGCCTGAGGGCTGCGGCCGTGCTGCACACCTCGGGCCGCATGACCCTGCACGCCAGCCTCGAGCAGCTGCCGACGGATGTCCGGTATGCCGTGGGAGGCAACGCCATGGTGCTGGATGCCGGGCGGGTGATCGCCAAGGCCTCGGATACCGTCCGCCACCCCCGCAGCGCCGTGGGCCTCAGCGAGGACGGCAACACCCTCCTGCTGGTGGCCGTGGATGGCCGGGCCGACGGTCACAGCCGGGGTGCCACCCTGGCGGAGCTGGGCGAGCTCATGAAGGCTTTCGGCGCCTGGGACGCCATCAACCTGGACGGCGGGGGCAGCACGACCCTGGTCATCAAGGACCCCCTCACCGGCGTCTTCTCCGTGGCCAACCGTCCCTCAGGCGTGGCCGTCGGCCTCCCCGGCCTTCCCGCCGAGCGCCCCGTGGTGGATGTCCTGGGCGTGGTGCTGCGCGACCTGCCCACCGAGCGACCCCGGGAGGGCAGCCTGCGGCACTGAGCGCCGCAGCATGAAAAGACAACCTGGTTATCGGCCAGCCTCCGCTAAAAAGAGCGCGCCACAGTGGAGATCCTTGAAGGCCCAAATTGGCGGAGCAAGGCCGATAACGGGGACGGGAAATCTTTATCCCCGTCCATCCCTTTTATCCCCGTCATAAGGCACTTGAAGCGAGGCTCAGCCCGCTTTTGCCCGCCGCTGCAGCGCCTCCAGGACCTCTGGCTTGTGGTCAAGGAGCAGTTTCATAAGGGCCAGGGGGGGCTCAGGCGTGGCCTTGATCTGGATCTTGCCCGGGATGGCGGACAGGGTCACGGCTACGCCCATGCGGCCGGCCAGGTCCAGGATTTCGGTGGCGCCCACGGTGTCGCTGGACATCGATCCTCCTTCTTTCTTCCTTTTCGTTTCGGGTGAGGTCCCTTGGGGGGCTTTGTGCGGTTGCTCCAACCTACCCCCCCAGGGCGGGAAGTCCATACGCTCCATTGCTTATTGACATGGCGGCGGGTGGGGATTTTCTTCTTCCGATGGCACTCCCAGGGACGCTGCAGATCGGCCCTGCCCCGGCTATGCTCGGCTGATGCTGCTGCCCATCCTCTTCAACCCGCTGGCGGGGACCTCCTCCAAGGACCCGGAGGCGCTGCTGCGGCCCCTGCCGAAGGAGCTGCGGGACCGGCTGGTGCCCACGCCCTTCGGGCCGCCCTGGGACTTCGGCCCCGCCATCGCCCAGGCCACCAAGGCCGGCGGGCCGCTGCTGGTGTGGGGCGGGGATGGCACCCTGCACCATGCGGCCATTGCGCTGTTGGAGGCGGGCTGCCCGGTGCCCCTGGGAGCCATCCCCGGCGGCAGCGGCAATGGACTGGTGCGGGGCCTGCGCACGCCCCTGGAGGCCGCCGGTGCGCTCCAGCGCCTGCTGGAAGGCCGGGAGCTCCGCATGGATGTCCCCCGCCTGGACGGTGTGCCCTTCCTCAACCTCTGCGGCACGGGCTTCGAGGGGGCCGTGGCCCAGCGCTTCGAAGACCTGCCGGGCCGGGGCTTCTCCACCTACGCCAAGGCCTGCTGGCAGCTGTGGCAGAGCTGGGAGGAGACCACCGTGGCGTGGGAGGCGGAGGTCGCACCGCTGCCCCAGGGGCCCGGCCGCATGGCTCGGCTCCGCACCGCCTGGCGGGGCCCGGACATCCCCCTGCCCGACCACTTCTGGAACCTCTGCGTGGCCAACCTACCCACCCACGGCAGCGGCCTCTGGATGGCCCCGGGAGCGGACCCCACCGATGGCCTGCTGCACTGGGCCGCCCTCTCCCGCCCCGGCTGGGGGGACCTGCTCTCGGAGGTGCCCAGTCTGTTCCGGGAGGAAGGCAGCACGGTCCTCCGCCGCCTGGGCTGCATCAAGAAGGCGGTGCTGCGCCTGGAGCGCCCCCTGGTCTGGCACCTCGACGGCGAACTGCTCCCCGCCCGCGACCGCGCCGAGCTCAGCGTCGAGCCTCGCGCCTTCCGCATGCAGGTCACGGAGGCGTGTCCCTGGATGTAGCTTGAAGCTCACTCAGAAACGGCCCCGATGGGGCCGTTTCTGAGTGAGAAAAAGAGCGCTGCTCAGCGCGGATAGACCGCGGGTCCACTCATGCTGGGGCGGCGGTACTGGGCGCTGACGCTGGGGGAGGCACCCCAGAGACCGACGACCATCTTCACGCCGCTCAGGTCCAGGTTGGGTTCCCAGTTCCGGCGGAGGCTCAGGGTGTAGGGCGAGCTGGCATCGGACCACCAGCCGGGATCATCCACGAGGATGTAGACGGCCGTGGCCTCGGACCCGGGGTTGGTGTAGGTCACCATCACCGGGTGCAGGGCATTGGCCGCGCGCAGCATGCCCGGACCGGGGGTGCCCCACTTGTCCACCATCATGAGGCGGAACCAGCCCAGCTTCTCGTGCTGGACCTCCACCTGCAGGGTGCCTCCGGGGGGCACGGCGATGCCGTAGGCCCGCCAGCCAGCAGGCTGCTGGGCGAAGTCCGTGAGAGTCTCCACCCCATCCCCCAGGGGGGTCACCGGAATGAAGCCGGTGCGGGAGAGCCACTTGATCTCAGCGAAGAGGTCCCGGTGGCCCCAGTAGGCTGGGTCGGGCAGGACCCGGCAGCGCTTCCAGGCGGGGGGGACGACCACCTTGGTCCCAGTGTGAAAGCCCACATTGGACAGCCGGAGCCCTCCGGTGGGTCGCAGTTGGTCCACGGTCCGCTGGGTGGGGGCTGGATGGGGGCGAGCCACACGGCCCTCGGCCCCCATGGATCGGGTCGGTGCGGGGGCGGGCGGCGGCGGGGTTTCCTTCTGGGTCTGGGGCTGCTGGTGTGGCACTCTGCCCTCCTGTGGCGAAGCGCCACAGATCGCCGCAGCCAGAGCCAGCACGGTCAGGACCGAAAGACCACGGAATTGCAGGAATCGTCGTGACATCGGGTGCCTCCTGGGCGGGACTGGCAGGCCTAAGGATGCCAGAGCCGTGCCACAGAGAGCCAGGAGCCGCCCCTTGGCGGTATGCTGGCCTTTTCCAGCGTGGGGGCCCTCCGGTGTTTGGCAAGATTCAGCACATCCATTTCGTAGGCATCGGCGGCATCGGCATGTCCGGCATCGCCGAGGTCCTGGCCAACCTGGGCTACCGGATCTCCGGCTCAGACCTCAAGGAGAGTGCCGTCACCCTGCGCCTCCAGAGCCTGGGCATCGAGGTCCACATCGGCCACCATGGGGGGGCGATTGCAGGCGCTCAGGTGGTGGTCATCAGCTCGGCTGTGAAGGGGGACAACCCCGAGGTCGTGGCCGCCCACGCCGCCAAGGTCCCGGTGATCCCCCGCGGCGAGATGCTGGCGGAGCTGATGCGCATGAAGTACGGCATCGCCATCGCTGGCTCCCACGGCAAGACCACCACCACCGGCATGGTGGCGCAGGTGCTGAGCCAGGGCGGCATCGATCCCACCATCGTCATCGGTGGCAAGCTCGGCACCATCGGCAGCAACGCCAAGCTGGGCAAGGGCCCCTTCCTGGTGGCCGAGGCCGACGAGAGCGACGGCAGCTTCCTCATGCTGAATCCCACCCTCGCTGCCATCACCAACATCGACCGTGAGCACCTGGACCACTACAAGGACCTGGACGAGATCCAGGACGCCTTCGTGACCTTCGCCAACAAGGTGCCCTTCTTCGGCGCAGTCTTCCTCTGCATGGATGATGCGAACGCCGCCGCCGTGCGGCCCCGCCTCAAGCGCCGGGTGCACACCTACGGCACCCACCCCCAGGTGGACATCCGGGCCCGGGACATCCGCCAGGACGGCTTCACGACGCACTTCAAGCTCCGCGCCCACGGCGTGGACCTGGGCGCCTTCAGCCTGGGCGTCCCCGGCCACCACATGGTGCTCAACGCCCTGGCCGCCATCGGCATCGCTCTGGAGCTGGAGGTCGATCCCGAGCAGATCCGCGCCAGCCTCGCCAGCTTCACCGGCGCCGACCGCCGCTTCCAGCAGAAGGGCGAGAAGAACGGCATCCTCGTGGTGGACGACTACGGCCACCACCCCACGGAGATCGCCGCCACCCTGGCCGCCGCCCGGGCCGGCTTCCCGGACCGCCGCATCGTGGCCGCCTTCCAGCCCCACCGCTACACCCGCACCAAGGCCCTGCTGGAGGAGTTCGGCACCGCCTTCTTCGAGGCGGACGTGGTGGCCGTGACCGACATCTACCCGGCGGGCGAGCAGCCCATCCAGGGCATCACCGGTGCCACGGTGGCTGAGACAATGCGCTCCCACGGCCAGAAGGAGGTCCATCTGGTGGGCCGCGTAGAGGACCTGCCCAAGGCCCTGCAGGGCTTCACCCGCAGCGGGGATCTGGTCATCACCTTCGGCGCGGGCTCCATCACCCAGGCCGGTTCCGCCTTCCTGAACCTGGCCTGAGCATGGCTCTGCGGCCCCCGCCTGCCCTCATCGCCCTCCTTGCTGCGGCGCCCCTCGCCGCCGGCCTGCCCGCCGGGCTGCTCCCCGCTTCGGACCACCGCCCGGAAATACCTGTACCGGCACTGGGGGCCCGCTACACCCCACACCACGAGCTGCTGGCCTATGCCCGCGCCCTGGCTGCCGCAGCACCGGACCGGGTGAAGCTGACCACCCTCAACATCACCGAGGAAGGCCAGGAGCAGCCCTTCCTGGTGATCACCTCACCGGCCAACCTCCAGCGCCTCGACGCCCTGCGGGCCCTCAATGCCAAGCTGGCGGATCCCCGCACCTGCACCGAGGACGAGGCCAAGCGCATCACCGAGACCAGTCCTGTCTTTGTGTGGCTCGGGTACTCCGTCCACGGCGCCGAAGCCTCTGGCTCCGAAGCGGCCCTGGCCGTGGCCTACCACTTCGCCGCAGCCCGCTCACCGGCAGTGCTGAAGCAGCTCGACCAGGTGGTGCTCCTGCTGGACCTGACCCAGAACCCCGATGGCCGCGCCCGCCACCTGCAGGCCGTGGCCGAGGCCACCACGCCCTTCAATGTCAGCGATCCCCAGGACGCCCAGAACACTGCCCGCTGGCCCGGGGGCCGCTTCAACCACCGGCTCTTCGACCTGAACCGGGACTGGGCCTGGCAGACCCAGGGCGAGTCCCGGGCCAAGGTCGCCGAGTTCCTGCGCTGGCGACCCCAGGTGGTGGCGGATGTCCATGAGATGTGGCCCGAGACCACCTACTACTTCCCGCCCACCATGCAGCCCATCCACGAGGCCCTGCCTGGGGCCGCCGCCAACCGCTGGCAGGCCACCTTCGGCCGGGGGCTCGCCGAGGCCTTCGACGCCCGGGGCTGGGCCTACTTCCGCCGGGATGTGTTCGACCTGTTCTACCCCGGCTACGGCGACACCTGGCCCACCTTCCATGGGGCCGTGGGCATGACCTTCGAGGCTGCGGGCCAGTCGGGGCTGGCCTACAAGCGCCTGGATGGCGAGAACGCCACCCTGGTGGACCGCATCCAGCGCCACACGGCCGCCAGCCTGGCCACGGTGGCCACCGCCGCGACGGAGCGCCAAGGTCTGCTCTGGGACTTCCAGCGCACCCGGCGTGAGCGCGTCGCCCTGGGTGACCGGGCTGGCGCCTTCCTGCTGGCCGAGGGCGAGGATCCGGGGCGCACCCGCGCCCTGGTGGCCCTCCTGGAGCGCAGCGGCCTGGAGGTGCAGCGCACCGCCGCCGACCTGCCCACGGATGGACTCGAACCCATCGGCCTGGCCCGCACCGCCACCCTGCCCGCCGGCAGCTACGTGGTGGCCCTGGATCAGCCCAGCGGCGGCCTCGCCCAGGCCCTGCTGGAGGGCGAAGCCAAGATGGGCCCCAAGCCCACCTACGACCTCTCCGCCTGGAGCCTGCCCCTGGCCTTCCACGTGCCCGCCTGGCGCGCGAAGACGAAGCCCAAGGTCGCCGTCACCAGCCCAGCCCCTATGCCGCCCGCAGAGGTCCCCGAAGCCAAGTGGGGCTACCTCCTGCCCGCTGGCCGCGAAGGCGTCGAGAAGACCCTCGCCGCCCTGCTCCTGGAGGGCTTCAAGGCCACGGCCCTGGCGGAGCCCGCCAAGCTGCGGGACGAAGCCCTGGATGCCGGCACCATCATCCTGCCCCTGCGCACCAACGCCGCCAACCTGCGCACCCGGCTGCTGGAGCTGGCCCGCCAGAACGGTCACCCGGTGCTGGCCACAGACACAGCCTCGATGGCCTCGGGCCCGGACCTGGGCTCGAACCGCACCCTGCTCCTGAAGGCGCCCCGCATCGCCATCCTCATGGACCGGCCAGCCCATGCCACGGCCTTCGGAGCCCTGGCGCACACCCTCACGGAAGCGGGTCTGCCCTATGTGCAGCTGCGCGCCGACCGCCTGGGCAGCACCTCCCTGGCCCGCTTCACCCATGTGGTGCTCGTGGACGACGGCGCCCAGGGCAAGGCTTGGCAGAAGACCCTGGGCGAGGGCGGCGCCACCAAGCTGAAGGCCTGGCTCCAGGAGGGCGGCAGCCTGCTGGCCTTCCAGGGTGGGGCGGCCTACGCCTCCCGGGCGGGCCTCACCACCACCGGCTTCCACCTCCTGAGCAAGGAAGCCGAGGCGGCCCGGCTCAAGGAGAAGGATCCCAAGTACGAGGCCCCCAAGGCCGACCCGGCGGAGCTGGTGCTGCCCTGGGACAAGCGGGAGGACCGCACCCTGGCCGAGAGCATCCCCGGCGCCTACCTGAAGGCCCGGGTGGACGGCAGTCACCCCCTGGCTTGGGGCCTCCACGCCCCACAGGGCGCCGCCGTGCTGGATGTCAACGATCCCATCCTCGAGCTGAGCGTCGGCGGCGAGAACCCGGTCCACTACGCCAAGGAGGACCTGAAGGTCTCCGGCCTCCTCCCCAAGGCCCTGGAGGCCCGCCTGCAGCAGAGTGCCTACGCCCTGCGGGAGCACTCCGGCCCAGGCACGGTGATCCTGGTGGCGGGGGATCCGGTCTTCCGGGCCCAGACGCCCTTCACCCGGCGCCTGCTCTTCAACGCCATCTTCTTCGGCACCTACCGCCCCACCCCGGAGTAGAGGTCACCATGGGCCAGAGCTACACCCTCGCCATCACCGGAGCTTCGGGCTCGGCCTTCGGCGTGGCCGTGCTCAGGCGCCTGTCTGCCAACCCCGCTGTGGAGCGCGTCGCCCTGCTGCTGTCGCCCACCGGGAAGCGCTGCCTCCACGACGAGGCGGGCCTGACCCCGAAGGACCTCGCGGCCCTGCCCAAGGTCTCGCTGCGGGACGAGCGGGACCTGGGGGCCGACATCTCGTCAGGCTCCTTCCGCCAGGACGGCATGGTCCTCATCCCCTGCAGCGCCGGGGCCCTGGGCCGCATCGCCGCCGGCACCAGCGAGACCCTGGTGAGCCGCGCTGCCGATGTGTGCCTCAAGGAGCGCCGCCCGCTGGTGCTCTGCCTGCGCGAGACGCCGCTGAACCGCATCCACCTGGAGAACATGCTGCGGGTCCACGATGCCGGCGCCATCGTCATGCCCCTCATGCCCGGCTACTACAGCAACCCCGAGACCATCCAGGACCTCTGCGACACCTTTGCCACCCGCGTGCTCGATCAACTGGGCCTCTCCGAAGCCGACGCGCGGCGCTGGAAGGGCTGAGTCAGGTACTTGGTCAAAAGATAAAGAATCACCGCCATGGCGCCAAGAAGCCAAGAACTGCACGGAAGAGCTTCTGCCTTTTTTCTTGGCGTTCTTGGCGCCTTGGCGGTGAAGGCTTTTTGCCTTCTTCCGCATTGCAAATTGATCTTGAGCGCCCGAATGAACTAGGCTCCGCCTTCCAGGAGCGCCCGGTCCTGGCGCTGGGCTCGGCGGGTGGACCAGAAGGCCCAGAGGGCACCCAGGGCACCAGTGCTGGCCCCCAGTGCGGCCAGCAGGCTCATGCTGGCGGCGGAGAAGAAGCCCAGGCGGGCCATCTCCACCAGCATGGGCGAGAGGCTGCCGACGCCCCGGGAGATGGGTAGCCAGACTGCGAAGAGGCCCAGGATGGCCAGCAGGCTGCCAGTCAGGCCGAGGACGGCGCCCTCCAGCAGCAGAGGGGTGCGGATGAAGCCTTCGGAGGCCCCCACCAGCCGCATGATGGTGATCTCATCCTCCCGGGCCAGCAGGCTCATGCGGATGACCGTGCCGGTGGCGAAGCCAGCGGCAATCAGGAGCAGCAGGCCGAAGCCACCCAGGGCGGAGCGCAGCATCCGGGCCAGGCGCTGGAGGCTGTCCAGGCGCTCCTGGTCCACCAGCACATCGCCCACGCCCGGCAGGCTCCGCAGGCTGCGGCCCACCTCAACGGCCCGGCCCCCATCGGCGAGGTCACGGCGCAGGGTCAGCTCCAGGCTCTCGGGCAGGGCATCGAGGCCCGTAGCCTCCAGCAGCACGCCCGCATCCCGGGTGGCGGCGAGGAAGCGGCGGCGGTTCTCATCAGCGCTGACGCGGTGCACTAACTGAAAGCGCGGGTCCCGACGCAGGCGGCCTTCGGCCTCCTCCAGGCTACGCCCCTCGCCCGCATAGACCACCACCTTGGCCAGGCCTTCCAGCTTGGTGACAAAGCGGCCCAGGCTCTCGGCGGCCAGCAGGCCGCCCCCGGCCAGGAGCAGGCCTGAAGCGAGGGTCAGCACGGCCAGGGCGTGCTGACCCCGGTGCCGATAGAGGTCCTGGAAGACCTCCTGCAGCAGCAGGCCCAGCAGGCGGAGACCCTTCACGAAGCGTTACCGTCGATGGCCACGCCCTTCACCACGGAACCCGTGGGGGCCAGGATGGACTTGGCGGCACTGCCGGCCATGGGCTGCTTCCAGACGTAGAAGGTGCCTGCGCCCACGGTGCCAGTCCCCTTGAGGCCCACCAGCCAGTCCCGGTTGCCGGCGTGGGTGAGCACCCGGATATCCGGCTGTCCGGTGGCGCTGCCCAGGGTGAGGTAGGGGGCCTGGTTGTAGGACAAGCCGAACTGGCCTGTGCGGAACACCTGGATGGGCGAGGCGGTGCTGGCGGCATCGGTGTTGTGGCGCCCCACGAACAGGTAGCCGTTGGCGGTGTCGAGGGCGAGGACGCCGTACTTCCCCAGGGCTGTCGAGCTGCCAAGGATCACGTCCGTGGCACCGAAGGAGGTGGCGCTCCCCCGCCGGAGGCGTGGGCCAGTGAGGGCCTCGATGCCGACGGTGCCGCCATCCAGGAAGAACCCATAGACCACCCCCGAGGCAGCGACCACGCCGGTGCCGCCGCTGTCACTGCTGTTCTGCAGCGCCTGGAGCGTCACGGAGGCATCCTGGCCCTGAGCGCTGGCGCTGGCGACCACCCAGATCTGGGTGCTGCTGTCGCCATTTTCGGTGATGTAGAGGGTGTTGTTCTGGGAGTCCAGGGCCACCTGGCCAAACTTCCCATTGGTGAGCCGGCCGGTGTTGGAGAGGGCGAAGGAGACCACCTCGGCGCTGGGCACCGAGCCGGTCTGGGTGCGGATGCTGCTCACCCGCACGATGGTGCCGGTCTCGGAGACCAGATAGAGCACCCCCCGCTGGCTGTCGAAGCAGACGCCACCCCAGGCCAGGGCGGTGACCTTGGTGAAGAGGGTCGAGCTGATTCGGTACGTGGGCGCCAGGGTGGCGGTGCTGTCGTAGAGGGTGCCGAGGTCCTTCCAGACGAACACCTGGCTGGTGGTGGAGTCAAAGGCGTACAGGGCGGCGCCGCTGGTGCCACCACTGGCATCGGTGGTCTCCTTGCAGCCGGTGAGCAGGAGCAGGCAGGAGGCCACAAGGCTGAACAAGAAGCGCAGGGTCATCGGAATCCTATCGGGTGGCGAAGAGGGCCTTCAGCTGGGCGTTAAGGTTGCGCACGGTGTCCGCAGCGCAGCCCGCCTCCACAGCCCCCCGGCTGACCGCCAGGGCCAGGGCCTTGACAGCCTCGGGGCCTTCTCCGTTGTTGATGGCCTGGGTGGCCTGGGCCTGCAGCTGATTCACCATGCCGTGGTACGGCTCCGGCAGCGCCGCCTTGGCGGTCTGGGCGATGCGCTGGGCGTAGTTCATGAGCTTGACCATGCGCTGGGGGTCCACCGCAGCGGCGGGCAGGGCCGGTGCTGCAGGCGGCGCAGCAGGGACCTCCACAGTGGCTTCCGGCACAGGTGGCGCCTCCCCAGCAGCGGGGGCCGTCACCGGGACAGGGTCCTCGGCCAGGGGGGGACGCCCGGAGCGGATGCCCTTCATGGCCACGAGGCCCGCCAGCACAAGTCCATAGAGGTCCTTGGCCAGGTCCAGCGGGGGCTGGCCGGCCAGCTCCGCCAGCTCGGCCACGGAGCAGTAGCCAGTCGCCACGGCCAGCAGGCTGGTCTCCCGGGGCCCGATGCCCTCCGGCACCTCGCCCGGCAGCAGGGTGGACACCGGGTAGAGATCCAGGGAGGGGATCTTCTGGCTGAGGATCCGCCACTCATCCATCCGCTCCCCAAAGGCCATCAGGAGGGAGCCGTTGGGGCGGGTCAGGGTGGTGGGAACCTCGGCGGAAGAGGCCTCGAAGTGGTAGCGGCCATCCAGCCACATGGCCACTTCCAGCAGGGCCTCGAGGCCCTCGGCGGAGGGGGTCTCGGCATGGACCAGCCGCCCTTCCTTCAGGTAGATTCGGGCCCGCCGGGCCTCCTGCTGGACATGGAAGCACCCGGACTTCCCACTGCGTCCCACCAGCTGGATGATGTCCGCCAGGGGTGCCTCGCGCATGGAGCCTTGGATAACGCCCTGGGACATATAACCTTCCTAAGGAGTGGGAGGGGGAACGCCAAACCTTACCACGGAGTGCGCCCTTCCCCCCGGCGGGTTCCTGAGCGATGCTGGGGGTTCCATGAATCAGCCGCCGCCCTCTCCTTTCGCCCCCATTGAAGATGCCATCGAAGCCATCCGGCAGGGCCGGATGGTGGTGGTGGTGGATGACGAAGACCGGGAGAACGAGGGCGACCTCACCCTGGCCGCCGAGCATGTGACGCCCGAGGCCATTGCCTTCATGGCCACCCACGGCCGGGGCCTGATCTGCGCCGCTCTGGAGGGACCCCTCCTGGACCGCCTGCAGATCCCACTCATGGTGCGGGACAACACCAGCCCCTTCGAGACCGCCTTCTGCGTGTCCGTCGAGGCCCGGGAAGGCACCACCACAGGCATCAGTGCCCAGGATCGGGCCCGGACCATCCAGGCCCTCATCGCCCCGGAGGCCCGGCCCCAGCACTTCGTCAAGCCCGGCCATGTCTTCCCCCTCCGGGCCCGGCCCGGGGGCGTCCTGACCCGCACCGGCCAGACCGAGGCCAGCGTGGACCTGGCCCGCCTGGCGGGCCTGCACCCCAGCGGCGTCATCTGCGAGATCATGAAGGATGACGGCACCATGGCCCGGGTCCCGGATCTGGTGCCCTTCTGCCGCCAGCACGGCCTGCTCCTGGTGACCGTGGCCGACCTGGTGGCCTACCGCCTCCGCCAGGAGCCCCTGGTCCGGCCCCTCGAGGTCCGCGCCATGGCCAGCGAGTGGGGCCGGCTGCAAGTCCACCGCTTCCAGAGCCTGCTGGACGGCGGCAGCCACCTGGCCTTCGTCCTCGGGGACCTGGCCCAGCAGGAGGCGCCCCTGGTCCGGGTCCACGTGGAGACCCTGCCGGATGACCTCCACGGCTTCGAGAGCGGCCTCTTCCAGAAGGCCATGGGGGCGCTGGCAAAGGAAGGCTGCGGTGCCCTGGTCTACCTGCGCCGCCATGCCCACACCCCGGGCGTTGCGGAGGAGGGCCAAGCCCCGCCCCAGGCCATGAGCGACCGGGACTTCGGCGTGGGTGCCCAGATCCTGCGCCAGCTGGGCATCGGAAAAATGCGCCTCCTCAGCCGCCACGAAACGAAGTACATTGGCCTGCGTGGCTTCGGCCTCGACCTCTGCGCCCATGTGCCTCTGGAACCCTCCGGAACCCAGCCGGCCCCGGACCAGCCCTAAGCGAAGCCGCAACCCCGACCCTGAAAGGAGTCTTCATGTCCGATCTCGTCTCGCACGTCACCGACGCCGAGTTCCCCCAGACCGTAGCCCAGGGCGTCACGCTCGTGGACTTCTGGGCCCCCTGGTGCGGCCCCTGCCGCGGGATCGCGCCAATCCTGGACGAGCTGGCGGTTGAGCTGCAGGGCAAGGCCAAGTTCGTGAAGATGAACGTGGACGAGAACCCGGACGTGGCCGGCCAGTTCGGCATCATGAGCATCCCCACCCTCATCGTCTTCAAGGACGGCAAGGCCGTGAACAAGCTCATCGGCGGCCAGCCCAAGGCCCAGATCAAGGCGTTTGTGGAGTCGGCTTTCTAGGTTAGCTATCAGCTGTCAGCCAATGCGGGGCTCGGCTGCCGCATGGCAGCAGCTGGGGCTTCTTGGCTGACAGCCAATTCGGTTGGTAGCTGTCGGCTACCGGCCAAAGCGGGCCCAGCCTGGTTCCCGCAACATGTGTGGTCCCTGCTGGCTAGTAGCTAACGAATGCCCCGGTTTGCCCCCGCGACCGGGCTGGGTTTTAGCCGATAGCCGATAGCCGATAGCCGATAGCCATAAAATCATTTCTTCCTCAGCGCCATCCGAATCTGGTTGCCCTTCTCGTTGAAGTGGACTTCGTCCATGACGAGGAGGATGAGGGGCAGGCCCCGGCCGCACTGGGTGGCCACCTCTGACTCCCGCGGGTCCTGGGCCATCTTGCTGGTATCGAAGCCGTGGCCCTCATCGGTGATCTCCAGCTCGATGCGATCGGTGTCCATGGCCAGCCGCACCTCGATGAGGCGCCCGGCGTAGGCAGGGTCGGCCAGCCGCTGGGCCCGGAGGTCGGAGTAGGCGTCCTCCTGGTCGAGGATGTCGCCCTTCAGGCGGGAGTCCAGCTCCAGGTTCCCATGCTCCAGAGCGTTCACCAGGGACTCGTGGATGGCCATGGCGATGACATCCACGTTGTTGGCAGAGGCGAACCCCATGGGCACCAGGCGGTCCGTGAGGTGCCGCACCAGGGTGGGCACGTCCAGCTCGTCGGAGCGGAACAGGAAGTGGC
>SESG01002359.1_pt1 | contig 13332 bp, 16 predicted proteins | sample 3171421 | NCBI WGS metagenome assembly SESG01 (sample SAMN10866946, study PRJNA518727) | freshwater metagenome | biome: subpolar coniferous forest; feature: holomictic lake; material: water; isolation source: holomictic Lake 227, 6 m and 8 m depth | place: Canada: near Kenora, Ontario | collected... | reverse complement strand
TTTGAGCCGGGGAATGTCCCCCGATTCAAAGGAAATTCATCATGACACCTCTACGCAAACGCATGCTCGATGCAATGATTCTTCGCGGCTTTGCCCAGCACACCCAAGAGAGCTATCTTGGCGCGGTGATACGACTGTCACAGCACTACAACTGCAGTCCAGATCAACTCAGCGACGAGCAGGTACAAACGTATCTGCTGCACCTGTTGCAAGAGCGCCACCTGGCCCGCTCCAGCGTCAACCTGACCTCGTGCGCGGTTCGATTTCTGATCTGTGACGTACTGGGCCAGGCCGAGCGGCGATTGCAGATACCGCTGGGGCGCAGTCCTCAACGCCTACCCGAGTTGCTTTCACGCGACGAGGTGGCGGCGCTGCTGGGCGCATCGATATCGGTCAAAGCGCGCACCTTCCTGATGGTGGCATACGCCAGCGGCCTGCGCCTGAGCGAGCTGTGTCATCTGCGTGGGCGCGACATCGACTCCGCCCCCGACCGCATGTGCATCCGAGTCGTCCAGGGTAAAGGCGGCAAGGATCGCTACAGCCTGCTCACACCCGACCTGCTCGAACAGTTGAAACTGTACTGGCGCACCTGGCGGGTCGGAGCCACCGCAGACGACTGGGTGTTTACGCGCCGGTGCGATCGATCGCAACCTTTGGACCGTGGCAGTGGTCAGTTTTACTACTATGCGGCCCGCACCGCCGCTGGCATCACCAAGGTGGGAGGCATCCATTCGTTGCGTCACGCCTTCGCCACCCATTTGCTCGAAGCCGGTGTCGACCTCAACAGCATCAGCAACTTACTGGGACACGCGCAACTGAGCACCACCAGTCGGTACCTGAAGATGGCCCGACCGGGCCACGGGGCCGGGGACTCAGCGCTGGCACTGTTGTCACAGTTGCCTCAGGTTCACCCGGCGCAGCCCAAGACTTGAGTTCAGCGCGCCATGAGCGCCACCTTGGCCGATGTGCTGCGCCAGTTTGGCCCCGCGCACTTGGCACAGCATTTCCTGAACACCGCGCAGACCAAGGCCTGGCGGGCGATTGTTGCCTGTCGCACTGCGGCACTCGGTGGCCAGCAGTTGGCGTGCGATACATGTGAGCACAGCCACTGGCAATATCACTCGTGCCGTCATCGCTGTTGTCCGCAGTGCGGTGCCCGCGCCAAGGAGGCGTGGCTGCAAGGGCGACTGACAGAGGTGCTGGCGGTGCCTTACGCGCATTTGGTGTTTACCTTGCCGCACTGTTTGAATGCGCTGTACCGCGCCCATCCGCGCTGGGTGATCGACACCTTGTTTGCCTGCACGGCGCAAACGCTCGCCGAATTCGCCGCCAACCCGAAATGGATGGGGGCAGCCGGTGGCACGCCCGCCTTCAGCTTGGTGCTGCACACCTGGACGCAAGACTTGCGACTGCACCTTCACCTGCACGCGGTGATGGCTTGCGGCGTGCTGGAGCCAGCGGGGCAGTGGGCAACGCCGACGCGCAAGCCCGACTTCCTGTTTCCGGTGCAGGCGCTGTCCAAGGTGTTTCGTGGCAAATTCATGGCATCACTGGCGACAGCGCATCAAAGCGGGTGTATCGAGCACGACTCGCACGGGCAAGGTGCTGCGTGGCGTGAGCGGCAAAAGCAGCTCTACAAACACAACTGGGTGGTGTATGCCAAGACCCCACTGGGCGGCCCGGCCCAGGTGCTGGAGTACCTGAGCCGTTACACGCACCGCACGGCCATCAGCAATGAGCGCATTCGCAGTGTCAGTGACCAAGCGGTGACGTTCTCGGTGCGTGCCGATGACCATGGCGGCAAACGCCTGCAACGGCTGGAAGGCGTCGAGTTTGTGCGCCGCTTTATGCTGCATGTGCTGCCCACCGGGGTGAAGCGCATTCGCCACTACGGGGTGCTGGCATCGAGTTGTAAGGCCAAAAAACTCAGTGCTGCGCGCCTGGCCTTGCAGATGCCGGCTATCAATGCGCAGGCCATCGAGTCGGCCCAGGCTTTCATGGCTCGGGTCGCCATGATTGATGTGGGTATGTGTCCGTGTTGCAAGGTCGGGCGACTTGTTGTTTGCGCCAATCTACAGGGATCCACTCAGTTGCCCGCGCCGGGTTGCATGGCGCCCACGCCGATCCGGGGGCCACCGTGACGCACCGATTTTCTTTGCTCGCACCAATTTGCGTGGCATCTGTCGGCGTTGTGGGCACTGCTGCGCGCTGCATTGCGCACGCCCGAAGAAGCCCGCCAAAAAGGCTTCCGACTGGCCAAGGCGGGAACACTTTCACGACTTCAATCCCCGGCTTGCAGGCTGGTGACACGTCCAAACAGTGCGTGAACTGATCAAGCGGATCGCGCGACGCTTCAAATCCCCTATTGCTACCGCCCGAGCTGGCAGTTTTGTCCAACACGGTTTATCTGCCGCCGTTGAGCACCGGTGAACTTGGCTGGCATCGCGGCGGCGACAGATAAACGCTATTCGTTATGCGAAGCAGTTGAAAAATGTTGAAGGTGCTTTTGGCCAGATGGCATGGCACGAAATCACCCTGCCAATTTTGATGCAATATCTTGAATTGCGCACTGCAAAAACTCAAGGGAATCGTGAACTTGCGGTTTTATCAATCCTGTGGGGATGGGCCATAAAATGGGGTATGACCCAACTCGTATGGCCAGCCACCAACGTGAAGGACTGGAAAAACAAAGAGGGGGCACGAGAATTTGAAGTAACGGACGAACTTTTCGATGCTGTATATGCAGAAGCTGACCAAGTGCTCCGAGATTGTATGGATATCGCAACAGCAACAGGTATGCGCCTTACAGATGCCAGAACGTGTCGGATGCCACTGAATGGAAAACTTAGATTTAAAGCTAAAAAAACTGGAAAATGGTCATTCTTTGAGGTTTCAGAATCTCTGGTACTGACTGCGCTTCTTGAACGGAGAGGCAATGTGGACTCAGTCATGCTGCTGACCACTCCAACCGGACGCCAAGTTTCCCAATCAATGTTGAGAGACCGCTACGATTTGGCTCGTGCTAACGCAGCGGCTGCCAATCCGGAACTGGCTGATAATATTAAAGCCATGTATTTACGTGATTCACGTAAGCGTGCGGCAGACCTTGCCCCAGACATGGACGCTGCTTCAAAATTACTCCAGCACTCGAACATCAGTGTTACCAAGGCCCACTACCGGACCAAGGCAACGAAATTGACTGCTGTTCGCTAATGCGCAGAGGAGTGAGGCCTGCGATTTTAAATAATGCTTGAACAAACCCCAAATCGTATGCAATTAGATTGCATTTTTGTCCGTTTTAGAATACGATTTGGGAATGCTAAGCATTGATCAATTCATTGACGGTCGATTGACCAAAGGTAGCTCCTATTTTTCTCGCGCAGAAGTCCAATCTGCTGTTGAGTTGAAGCCACAAACTCTAACCGCGACAATTACCCGTCTCATTAAAAGACACCGACTGGCAAATCCACGCCGCGATTTTTATCTGATTTTGCGCCCTGAGGATCTTATTACAGGCGCGCCTGATCCAGCACGATGGATCAATGGGCTCATGCAACACTTAGGCTTCGACTATCGCATCTCGCTCCTCAGAGCTGCTTCTTTCCATGGATCGTCGCATCAAGCAGCCATGGTTTTTCAAGTATTGACGCCACGCCAGCAGCGTGATATTGCGATCGGACGACACCGCATTCAATTCATTTACCAGAGCCCTGAGGCTTTCTCCCAGACCAATCTGCCTCAATATGTTGATCAACTCAAAACTGATACCGGATATGCGAAGATCGCCGGACGTGAACTAGCACTGCTGGACTGCACTCGATATTTTCATAACGCCGGCGGCATAAATGGGGTCGCACAGATCGTAAAAGATATTGGAAGCAAGGCCAATCCTCGACATCTGCGCAAGTTAGCGGCCTTCTTTGATACAGCCACCGTGCGCAGACTGGGGTATCTCCTTGAATTGTCTGGCCACCAACGGCAAGCCGAAGCCCTGGAGCCCCATGCAAAAAAAGCAAAAACCGCCCTCCTTCTGGATCCAACTGTGCAACCTTTGATGGCCATGCATAGTGAGCTCTGCGAGAAGAGCGCAAAGTGGAAGCTTTACATTAATGAAACAGTGGAGATAGACTTTTGATTCCCAGCTCCTTTATCCAAGCCTGGAGTGCCAAAACACCCTGGCCCGACTCGCGACAGGTTGAGCAAGACCTGATTATCAGCCGCGCTCTATGCGATATTTTTAATGCGCCGACATTGAAAGGTAAGCTGGCATTCCGCGGTGGTACAGCCATTAATAAGTTACTTTTCAAGCAACCGCTCCGATATTCGGAAGACATCGATTTAGTGCAAACAGTTGCAGAGCCCATCGGTGCGACTGTAGATGCCATTCGCAAGGCATTAGCCTGGCTTGGAAAGTGTGCTACTGATCAGGCAGGTCACTCCATTCATCTGGTCTATAAATTCACACCTGAGATCGATGTGCAATCCACACTCAAGTTGAAAGTGGAAATCAACACACGTGAGCATGGCAGCATGATGGGCTATCGTGCCTATCCATTTGTTGTTGAAAATGATTGGTATCAAGGGTCATCAGACATAGTTTCTTTCGCACCTGAAGAGTTATTTGGTACGAAACTGCGGGCTTTACTTCAACGTCGTAAAAATCGTGATTTGTTCGACCTTCATCATGGATTAGACCAACTGGCCCTCAACCAAGGTGAGCTCATCGCGTGTTTTAACCACTATCTTGCACTGGAGGGAAAACCTATATCACGGGCTATCGCGGAACAGCGCATGTTGGAAAAGCTCGGACGCAGTCTGACAGAAGACATTGCGCCGCTTCTGCCGGCAGGAGTCCAATTTAATGATCAAGATGCGATACAAGCATTCGCAAAAGTTTGGAGAGAATTAATTACTCTCATCCCAGGAGTGGCATGGAAACTGACTGACAATGTGTTGTCAGGTTTACGTGTCAAAAAATACCCAGGCCTGCTCCTGCCACCAGAATAGGTTACAACAGCAAACGCTTATTGCAGATCACACCCGGTATTACATCGCGCGATGAATTTTTCTATTCAACCGGTGACCATTAAATTGCTCGTTAAAAATGCAAAAAAATATAGAACTAGCTGACTTTGATAGCTATTTCCGGTTTGTCGGGCAGCTTGAGTGGAATCAATATTGGAAACTGAAATCTACATCAAAAATTAAAGTCAACCGCGGATCAATGATTTTGGAAGCCACGCCACTCGGCGATTTTATTGAAGTCCGCAATGGCTCTGCAAATCAACATGTTTGCAGCAATAAGTTTGCTCAAATCAAAAAATTGCAACTTGCGGCAGAACTTGTTCGCGTTGAATATTATCTAAAGCACAACGACTTGGATTCACTTATCAAAGAGTTTGTAAAGAGTGACTCAGCGATCCAACAAATGATGACAAGAAAGCCGCAGTCAGAGCGCTTCATTTCATTCGAATCGTTTGCGAATGCACAAGGTTTAGCTCGCGTCGTCGCAACACGAAAAGCAGCCATCGCTGCACTCGAATAATACGATTCAAAGCTCAACACAAGGACTTTACTTACAGTATCCGGACACCCACTTTGGCAGATTTTGTAACTCAACGAAAGACGTCAACAGACCAAAATCACCATCTAATTCAAGAAAAATCATAGGCGCATGCGCTTACATTCAGAGGAGGAAAGTGCACCAAAATCCAAAATTTCATGCGCCTATAATCTGGCTGCAACCCGCATGGTTATGCCATTTCGCTATGGGACTCAAAATCCCCCTCCGAAAGGAGTGCCGGTTCGATTCCGGCCCCGGGCACCAATACCAGCAAGGGTTTGCAGCTATGAAAATAGTTGCAAACCCTTTCTCTTTTGCGCCGTGCAGCCGTCATGCAGACAGTGCAACACATACAGCCCCAACAGCAACAAATCCAATTCAGTACTCCAGTGGTACGTTTAAACGACAGCTAATATTTTGATTTGATGGTTATCAAGCGCTACCTAGTCCAAAGCAATTACTGTTTAACCATATGTTCACCAATTTTTTTAAGCGCAGCACTCCCGCAGCAGCAGTCACATTAACTCCGGTTGCGCCAAACCTCAAACAGAAAATTAGTGCTGAAGATGTCGAAATGATGGAGCGACGAAAACTCCCGCGCACAATGCCTGCGCCTGAAGTTTTTGAGGGCGATGGTGGCGAATTAGATTGGGCTTTATGGTCGAATGCCATGCAGAAGTTGAATGAAGAGAATTCTTCTGCAAACAATAAAAATTTAGCGGTTTGATGCGGTCATCAAGTGATGTCCTATTTCTATGGCAATAGTCGACTTTCGTGCGGCTTCACATTGTTCATGCAAGGCATTGACAGTTTTGGCTGCACGGGCAAGATCAACGTCGACGATTTCATCGGTCTGTTTGCTGGAGGCCATATTGAAATTCTTGAAATTTATCAACCCAAAATGGGGCAAACACTCTATTGAGTCGGTGACTGCAGTTTTTCAAATTGATAATTGTCAAACACGGTTACGGATGTCAGCAGGTATGCCAGACCAGCTACGCGAACCAACTTTCAATATGACGAGGTCGAAATATCAACATAAGAGGACTCAAAAATATATGGCCTAGCCGGCCAATATTTTGATGGCAACAGACGTGTCTGATTCTTTACCGGCGCTTCACGGGAAACTTACATAGGGAAGTTATATTTTGGTTTGGGTTTCATGACCCCGCGCTTTCTTCATCGGCGTGTCTCTCTGTTGTTTAACCCAGCCTTCACCCGGCTGGGTTTTTTTTGCCAGAACTTGCATGCAGAGGCAGACTCAGCAACAACGAATACGTGGTTCTGTCATGCAATAGAACGATGAACTTAGGCCTCGACATTTGTCACACTGCCGCAGCTCGCAGCCGAAATTCTGCCCACTGCAAAGTATCACTTACGCCAAGATGTTCCTTCGCTGTCGCTGAATATCTAACGGAACCCCTGATTTATCAATACAACCGTCTTCACTTTCGCAAAAAATCTGTGAAATGAAAATCTCCTATGCTCATATTCTGGTTGTTGACGATGATGTCACCATGCGAACTTACGCTGTAAATTCACTACGCCGCCTAGGAATTCAACTTATTGAAACATGCACAGACGGTGTCAGCGCCTTGCATTTACTCAATAGTTTCAAGCCTGATCTGGTGCTGACAGATATTCACATGGAACCCATGGGAGGGTTGGAGTTGGTCCAAAAAATACGCGAGCACCCTGACGCGTCTGTGCGCAATACCAAGGTCATTTTCATGAGCTCCGACGCCAGAATCACAACACTGCAGGATACCTTGCCACTTGGCGCCATGGGTTACATCATCAAACCTTTGCGCACTGACACATTGCTTGCCAAACTTGAAAATGCCTTAGGCTGCTCAAGCAGACCTATAGCTGAGTGTTCTTAGTCACAACGGAAATATTGCTGTACTTGAGAATTCTCATCTTGGCTATGGCGGGTGTCTCCTAGTATTTATTCATTCAGGAAAATACGGCGCATGCAACCCAAACAACATGTTTTTCATGATGCAGTCCGTGAAAAAATCAAGCGTGGTGTGGATGCACTGGCGGAAGCCGTCAAGGTAACTTTGGGCCCGCGCGGTCGAACCGTAATTCAGGAACGTGACTTTGCTTGACCTCAAATTATGAATTCTGGTGTTCTTGTGGCCAAGCCATCGAACTCGATGACCGCTTCGAGAATATGGGCGCTCAGTTGCTTCGCGAGCTTGCCACGGCACCAGTGAAATGGCGTGCGAAGGCACCACCACGGCCACGGTACTGGCCCACAGCATGATTAAGGAAGGCTTGCGTACCTGGCTGGCGGCATGAACCCCTTGTTTTGACATTCAATAGAAAGCAGAGATTATGAAAAAGACCTGGATATTGATCGCTGATGCCCATCGTGCACGTTGCTTTGAGCGACACCCTTCTGATCATTCAATTCACGAACTGGCCGATTTTTTGCACGACAACTGGCCAACTACCTCAACGATGCGGTCAATGAGAACCATTTTTCAGAACTGGTAGTGATTGCCCCTAGTCCCATGCTGGAAGATCTCAAACCTTGCCTTAACCAAGCCGCAGAAAAAGTACTGAAGCGTTGCATCGCCAACGACCTCACCCACTACACCGGCCCCGAGTTAAAGAAGCGTGTGGACCACGCCCTGGAACTCCCAGACTATTAACCCGCTACCCGATTCGGGTCTGAGACGACATGATCGTCATGGCTTATTTCAAATCACTCGCCAGAATACGAATGGCGGCTTCGTCCAACGTTTCTTTCTCCAACAGGGCGCGTGCACCGCGTTCAAGCACATAGCGGTTGGTGCTTAAAATTTGGGCGGCTTCATCAAATCCGGCCATCACAATACCCCGAATGGCCTCGTCGATATGGTGCTGCGTTTGCGGCGACATCATCGAACTGCGAGGCATCAAGCCCTCCGGCAAATCCAGCATTTGCTGACGCTGGGGATCAAAGGCCACATAGCCCAGGTCCTCGTCCATGCCATAACGGGTCACCATATCTCGCGCGATGTCAGTGGCTTTAACCAAGTCGTCAGCGGCGCCCGTTGAGAGCATGCCAAACACCAGTTTTTCCGCCGCCCGACCGCCCAACAGAACGGCAATTTTTTGCTCCAGATCGGGCCGTGTTTGCAAGTAGCGGTCTTCGGTCGGGCGCTGGATGGTGTAGCCCAGGGCGCCAATGCCGCGCGGAATAATCGACACCTTGTGCACTGGGTCAGAACCCTTCAGTGCCAGCGCGACCAGCGCATGACCCATCTCGTGAAATGCCACAGCTTCGCGCTCATTGGCGTTCAGCACCCGGCTCCTGCGCTCCAGTCCAGCCACGATGCGTTCAACCGCTTGCGTGAAATCGGGCATCGTCACCTGATTGGCCTTGCGCCGGGTGGCGACCAGCGTGGCTTCATTCACAAGATTAGCGAGATCAGCACCGCTGAAACCCGGCGTCAGGGCTGCCACGTCTTCCAACTTGAGCGCGACGTCGAGTTTGACCTTGCGCACGTGGACCTGAAGTATGTCGGTGCGACCTTGGCGGTCCGGGCGATCCACCAGCACCTGACGGTCAAAACGCCCTGCACGCAGCAAGGCAGGGTCCAGGATTTCGGGCCGGTTGGTCGCTGACAAAATAATCAAGCCCACCGAGGAATCAAAGCCATCCATTTCCGAGAGCAACTGGTTCAGGGTTTGCTCTTTTTCATCATGCCCACCCAAGCCGGGAAAGGCACCCCGCGCCCGCCCTAGTGCATCCAGTTCATCAATGAAGATGATGGCAGGCGCCATGGTGCGAGCTTGCTCAAAGAGGTCACGTACCCGGGCTGCCCCGATACCCACGAACATTTCCACAAACTCACTGCCAGAAATTGAAAAGAAAGGCACGCCCGCCTCACCTGCCACGGCTTTGGCCAACAACGTTTTGCCGGTCCCTGGAGGTCCAACCAACAGCACACCTTTGGGAATATGCGCCCCCAGTCTGCCGTATTCGAACGGGTGTTTAAGAAAGTCCACTACCTCTTCAAGCTCATGCCGGGCCTCATCAACCCCTGCTACGTCGGCGAACGTAACCCCCGTGTCGGTTTGGACATATATTTTGGCGCGACTTTTTCCAATCGAGAGAAAACCACCCTTGCCTTGTCTGTCAGCAAAACTTCGAAACATGAAAAACCACAGCGCAAAAAATATAAGGGTCGGCACGATCCACGACGCCAGGGTTTTGAACAGTGTGTTTTCAACAACCCGTGTGTAGGGGGTGTTGTATTTGTCGAGTCGCTCGACCAAGGCAGGCTCTACCCGTGCTGCCACCAGAACGGTCTTTTGACCTTCTGCCGTTTTTAGTCGCCCCGTCAAAGTGAGGTCATTGATGGTGACATCGGCAAGTCGCCCCTCACTCAAGGCTTTTTCGAACTCACTGTAAGGAACGACCTCGGCCTGATTGGCTACTTGCCAGAAGTTCTGCAACCAGAACAGCATCACCAAGGCCAAGAGCCAGTAGCCCACGTTCAATGTCTGCTTTTTGCCCAATTCCTACCCCTAAGGAACATTGTCTGACAGTCCAGAACAACGCTAAATGCCCTAAAGCCGGCGCTGATACAGGCCCATGAGTTCAGCCTGTGCCAACACATGCCCCTGCATCGCCTGCTCAAGCATTTGTTTATTGGGTTTTTTCAAGTCAGGTAGCCTGACATCCAGTGCATATAGCTTGAAAAAATACCGATGCCTCCCAATGGGTGGACAGGGTCCGCCATACCCCGTGTTTTTCCAGTCATTCACACCCTCAAGCGTGCCCGTCGGCAGGTTGGAGGACACCACCCCCGCCGGCAAGTCATGGGTGGACCCTGGCAAGTTGTAAAGTAGCCAGTGCGCCCACGTCATGATGGGCGCTCTGGGGTCAGGCGCATCGGGATCCTCCATGATCAAAACAAACGTTTTAGTGCGGTCAGGCTCTCCAGCCCAGGCCAGTGAGGGGGAATGATCCACGCCATCACACGTATGGCGCGCCGGAATCATCCCTGCGTGCATGAAAGAAGATGAACTCAAATTGAGGGACATCACTCAGGACACCTTGATTGATTGAGTTTTGTTGCCCCCTTCTTTAGGCAAACGCACCGTCAGGACGCCATTTTTGAAACTAGCCTCTGCCTTGTCGATGGACACATTACTCGGCAAGGGAATGGCACGCTCGAAAGCACCATAGGCACGCTCCATGACGTGGTAGGTGCTGTCATGCGTTTCACGTTCAAAGTGTTTCTCGCCACTCAGATACAAGACATTGCCTACGATGCTGATCTGGCAATCCTCCTTATTCATGCCGGGCAACTCAACCCGAACCAAGACATCCTTGCGGGTCTCTTCCAATTCACCGGCCAGCAGGCTCCAGCGGGGAAACGTAGCAAGTTCGCTGCTACTTGAATGGTCGTCATTTTTATGATTCGTAAATTGAGTCAGGGCGTTGCTACTGCGACTCAGCAATTCGCGCCAGCCTTCCGAGACCGACTCCAAAGCGCGGCTGAGTTCCCGGCCCACATTTTTTCCGGTCTGTTTCAATGAATTAAGCATTTCATGAATCTCCAGGCATCGATTGAATTTGATAGAAGTAGGAAGAATGCGTCACTCTATGACGCAGGTCGTACACCATGATTGATATTTCACAATCAGGACCTGCACCTGCAGGATAAAAAATACGCCAATAAATCCGATTCCCCCACCCACAAGGAGCGCCAGATGAACGCTGTACAACGTCTTTTCCATGTGTGCCAACAGCACACTCGATGGGCGCTTTTCATTGCACCAGGCATGGTGGCCATGCTTTTATCCAGTTGTGCCGAAATGCCCACCGGACCTACGGTTGCGGTCATGCCCACACAAAACAAACCCTTTGATGTTTTCATGCAGGAGGATCAACTCTGCAGAGGCTGGGCTGCTCATTCGATTGGACAGCCTGGCAATGATGCAGCGGCACAGCGGATGCTGTCCTCCACGGTTACCGGCGCAGCGATTGGCGCCATAGCAGGGGCCATCGCGGGGGGGCACCGCAATGTTGAGACGGGGGCTGCCATGGGCACCGTCATTGGCAGCGCGACTGGCGTCAGCCAAAGCAGTGAGACCGCTTGGAGCGCACAGCGCCGTTACGACATTGCTTACCAGCAATGCATGTACTCAAAAGGCAATTACGTCCCGGCGTATGGCCATGGTTCCAGCAGTTACCGAACGCCCTCATGGTCAGCAGAACCCATACCCCTACCGCTGCCTCCGATCCGCTAGAAAGATATGGCAGCAGCATTTTTTTGAGATTTATCAAACAGTCTCCGGATTAAAAAACTACGCTTTGAAGCCAGTGATAACTGCTACACCAAAAGGGTAATTCAATGCGCCAATCGGAAACAACAAGAGCCTGGATGCTGGCCGAGGCCGTGGAGTTCCTGCAAAGTGCTGACCGAATGCAGCGACAGTTTTTTTGGCTTGGCCAACCCGGCGAATCTCCCAACTGGGAGCCCCCGGTAGACATGTATGTGAATGACCGCGAACTGGGTTTACTGATTGCCTTGCCGGGTGTTACACCGGAGCGATTTGAGGTCGTCCTGGAGCAACAGGCGATCGTGGTTCGCGGTGAGCGCTCCTTTGGTGCCAGCCTCGGCGCAGGGGCTGTGCTTCGAATGGAAATTCCCTATGGTCGTTTTGAGCGTCGCATTCGTTTGCCCTTTGGGAGTTTTCAATTGTCCGATATGTTGCTGGAAAACGGCTGCCTGAAACTCACCCTGGACCGACTGAAATGAAACAGGTCAATGTATTGGAGAACACGACCGATAACCCATCCAGGGACCAGCCTGAACTGCCGAAACCTGAGAAATTAGTCGACGATATGGGAGACATTCCAGCCGATGCCTTGATCGTTATCCCCGTTCGTAACATGGTTCTTTTTCCCGGAATGATTGTGCCTATTTCCGTGGGACGAGAGAGCTCCGTGGCTGCGGCCCAATACGCCGTAAAAAATGAGCGCCCGATTGGCATACTGATGCAGCATGACCCTGAGGAAGACACGCCGACTGCTGACGATTTGGCTACAGTAGGAACTATTGCTACCATCCTGCGCTATGTCACCACACAAGATGGCATGCATCACATTATTTGCCAGGGGCTGCAGCGCTTTCATGTCCTCGGATATCAAACAGGTTTTCCGTTTACCGTCGCCACCATTGAACGTATCGTGGATGCAAAGGTCGACCACGACAAGGAAATTGAGGCTCGTTTCCTGCATCTGAAAGAGCGTGCCATTGAGGTCATGGAGCTCATGCCCCAAGTGCCAGAGGAAATGGTCCAGACCGTCAAGGGCATTGATTCACCCAGCACACTGGCTGATCTGGTGGCGGGCTACATGGACATCAAGCCCGCTGAAAAGCAGGAGATGCTCGAAGAACTAGACCTGCGTCGCCGTCTGGACCGCGTGCTCGACATGCTGGTGCACCACATCGGTGTATTGAATATTTCGCGCGACATCGATCGCCGCACCAAAGCCCACCTGGGTCAGCGTGAACGCGAATTTTTGTTGCGCGAGCAGGCCAAAACTATCCAGAAAGAACTTGGCGAAGACGCCAACGGCAATGCGGCTGAAATCACCGAGTTGCGCAATCTCATTACAGAAGCCGGTATGCCAGAAGAAGTGGCCAAGCAGGCCGACAAGGAACTCAAACGGCTGGAACGCATGTCCGACGGATCGTCCGAGTATTCGATGGTGCGCACCTACCTTGACTGGCTGGTCGAGTTACCGTGGAAAACGC
>SESG01034968.1_pt1 | contig 13334 bp, 9 predicted proteins | sample 3171421 | NCBI WGS metagenome assembly SESG01 (sample SAMN10866946, study PRJNA518727) | freshwater metagenome | biome: subpolar coniferous forest; feature: holomictic lake; material: water; isolation source: holomictic Lake 227, 6 m and 8 m depth | place: Canada: near Kenora, Ontario | collected... | reverse complement strand
AATCCTATTGCTCGCCATTGTATGCTTGACAAGCATTACCTACGCTCAACAAAAATCCACAGAGAAAAAATCAGAACCAATGAAAAAAACAGTAGTTGCCAGACTTACCATCAAGGCAGAAGCAGTTGAGAGCTTTGTCCAATTTGCCCAAAAGATTGTAGAAGAAACCCGGAAAGAAGCCGGATGCATCTCCTATGTATTATACAGAAATAGTTTTGGCAAGGAAGCTCAATTTATATTTTACGAAGAATATAAAGATCAGGCCGCAATTGACTTCCACAATCAATCGGAATACTTAAAACAGTTTTTCTCTCAAATCACGCCACTTCTTGCCGGGAAACCAATTGTTGAAGTATTTTGAGTTTACTCCGGCAGCTACCTCTATTTGAAAGATTTGAATATCCCGAATAAGTAGTCTTATAGAAAGATTAAAATGAAACTGAGGCATTTTTAGTTTTGCCAGCTTCTTTTGAAATTATTTGTATTAAGTAATGGGGAATAATTAATGTCGCACTCTTCAAAAACTTGACCCCACTAAATCTCTCCAAAGAGGAGACTTCTGATTCGAGTTCTAATCAACATCCGTGTGGAACTCCCCTCCTTGGGAGGGGTTGGGGGAGGTCAAAATGAGGAGGTTTAAAGTATGACATTATTTTATTCTTCTTACTTAATAGGAGGAAATCTGACAGAAAGGGAATGATCATTACACCTTTGAAGGTGATTTTCGGCATTCCCCACCTTGAAAGATTATCCAGATATTAGCCCTGTCAAGGGCTTAATTTGTTGGAATATAGTTATTGCCTGTAAGGCTGTAGGTCGGCCAACGTATCTTTTGGACGATCGCAGAAATAAAGAAAATTTACAGTCTGATTTAAGCGTACAGGAACCTTTTAATTTTCTGGGTTGGAGTTCTTTCGAATGGCTCTGCCTGTATCAATATCCTCTGAACCTGAGAGAATTTATTGACATGCGAATTGACGTGCAGTTGAAGTTCCTGAATCAATTCATTCATTTTTTCATTGTAAAGTTCTGCCTGATCCAGCAGAACCTGGTACTGGGATTCAAGCTCTTCCATGTTTAAACGCACAAGTGCCACCAATTTCCCTTTCCGTTGTATAACGAGTGATTCAACAACATTTTTGAAATTATTGATCACAGATTCAATCTCTTCCGGATAGATATTCTCTCCGGATGCACTGACGATCATGTTTTTTAAGCGTCCTTTAAATACCAGATATCCTTTTTTGTCAAATGAGCCCAAATCACCTGTTTTAAACCACCCATCTTCAGTAAGGACCTCTTTGGTTAAGGCAGGCTCATTGTAATAACCTTTCATTACATTTGGCCCTTTGATCCAAATCTCACCCTGTCCATTTTTGCCATCCGGCTGGTTGATCTTCACTTCACACCCAGGCATGGCCGGACCAATTGTATTCAATCGGGTGGAGGCTGGTCCTGCACCTGCTGCAAGTGGAGCCGTTTCAGTAAGGCCAAATCCGATAGAATACGGAAATCCGGCTTCTTTCAGAAATTTTTCAACAGTGGTATCCAACTTTGCACCGCCAATTCCAAAGAAGCCCAACTCTCCACCAAAAGTCTTCATCAGCTTTTTACCCGCCATCCGATTGAGAAGTAACCGAACAGGTAAAATACCATACAATATTCTGATGAACAAATTTTTGCTGAATACCGGCTGAATTTGCTTTTTGTAAATTTTCTCAATGATTAACGGAACAGTGAGCATGATGGTTGGCTTTACTGTCTGCAACGCCGGAAGCAAAACCGCCGGAGTGGGTAGTTTCCTGATGTAATGGACGGATGCACCAAACATAATGGCAAAAATAAAGCCAATGGTATTCTCGTATGCGTGTGAAAGTGGAAGTAATGACAAGAACCTGTCGTTGGAATTAATTTGATGTATCAGTCCTCCTTGCTGTGCATCCCAAACGATATTTTTATGCGTAAGCATTACACCCTTCGATTTTCCTGTTGTTCCGGAAGTATAAATAATGGACGCGAGATCATCTTCTTCCACGATGTCAAAAGGAACATCCTCAGAAGCATTTACCCCGGTAGCATCAAAACCTGAAATTTTTTCAAAAGTTTCAATACTGATGATCACCTTTGATGGATCAGTTGTTAGCCGCTCGATCTTGGACAAAAGATTTTCTGAGACAAAAACCACTTTAGGCTTAGAATGTTCGATGATATTGTTGACTTCAATGACTGAAAAATCAGGAAGAATGGGTACTACCACGGCACCGGTTGATGTGATTGCAAAATAGGCAATACCCCAATTGGGCATGTTGGTACTCAGAATTGCAATTTTATCACCCTTGGAAATTCCAAAGGAAATTAGCTGACTAATTACCCGATTGATCTCCTCTTCAAGTTGTGCGTAAGTGCAACTCTCCTCCCCTGCAAAAACCAATGAAGGTCTTGATCCATATTGACCAAAACTATTTCGAAGCATGGCAGGAATCGTGTATTTTTGTAGTTGACTCATCTTGAATAATTTAATGCGTTTAATAAGTTCCCTTCAGCAATTTAATATTTGTCGCAGTCAGGTTTTTGTACAAAATGACAGTCACCCATTTTTGAAAATTCAAAATCTGAAGCTTTCACTTTTTACTTTATGCGCCTGTTCAATTGGCCACCTCGTTGACGTATTATCTCGACTAACCAATTTTAAACTCCTTTTGAACGATTACACCATGTTCTTGATCAGCGTAGTACAAAATTAGATTTATTTATTCTGTTTCAACATTTTCGGTGATTTTGTTTGATTGAAGTATATTAAGAACTCCTCCTAAAATGAATGTTCCATTGGCAATCCTCCGAAATGAGGTTTTCACCTCGTTTACCCTGCCGATATGTTCAGCGCCAAACTTGATATATCCCAAATCCAGCCATCTTCCTGACATGAAAAAAAATACTCGCAAGTCAAACTTGTACGTGATTGACTTTGGGACGGCCCGAATGAAATGATCCCATGAATTTGTATTTATGTGTGGGACTGCTAACCCATTTACTTCTTCCGCAGATTATCATTTGTTGTCGTAAAATCTGGCAGGGTCTTTCAAATCCAATTTCTCATCGCAGAATAACAAATCAAGGGGTAACTGATCCAACTAAAACCAGTCCATCATAAGATACCATCTTGTTCTATTTTCTGCCTGTTTAATTATCTGGCAATAGCAAATCTTTGCCACATTGCAACGGTTTCGCCAATAGAATATCCGCCAACGTCCACTATAAATAGAATGCTATTTCTATATCGTTGATTTTCTTTATTCTACAGCGTTTTATGATACGTAGATTTGAAATTTTGAAATTCGTGATCCATGCTTTCTATCATGAATAAAGGCAAATTCATTTTGGCACAAAACATGGGATTTATACCAAAAAGTGTTTTATACTGTTGTTGGTCGAATGCGGAATATTTTAGGAATTTTGGCCACAGTGATTTTTAATCAGTTCCTTCCCAGGGCATTTTCATGCTGTAATCTCGAAGCTTTAATCTGTTCCATATTCATCACTGCCCATTTTGCCAGTTCGTGCAAGTGAGGGAGCAGTGACCTGCCCATCGGAGTCAGTTCGTATTCAACTTTGGGCGGAATCTGGGGGTAAACGGTTCTTTTCACAAGCCCGTCTGCCTCCAGCGTCTTCAGCGTAACGGCCAGCATTTTCTGGGAAATTGTCCGGATATAGCTGTTTATCTCGCTGAATCTCAATACCTGTCCCTCTTCCAGGAGCATTAGCACCAAGAGGGACCACTTATCCCCAAACCGTTCCAGCACATTCCGGACAGGGCAATGTTCGGTATCACTGAATTTTTTTAAGATTTTTTCATCCATAACTTGCTGATTTCCATTTTCCTAACTTCCTGGTAAGTAACACACTCGTTTGTAAGGTCTTGTTTTCTTTTTTTTCTTCATTTATTTTTGACTCTCCAAAGGTAAGTAAATAACATTTAGTAATCAAATAACAATTGGTAATTTAAAAATGTATAAGTATGAAAATAGGAATTACGGGTGCTACCGGTCAACTGGGTCAACTTGTGGTAGAAAAACTGAAAGCGAAAACTTCTTCCGAAAACATTGTGGCATTGGTCCGTTCCACGCAAAAAGCAGCCGGACTGGGAATCGAAGTCCGCGAATTTGATTATGTCAAACCGGAAACACTGGCCGGTGCCCTGAAGGGGATCGATTACCTCTTGCTTATCTCGGGGAATGAAATCGGTCAGCGTGCGATACAACACAACAACATTATCAGCGCTGCAAAAGAGGCCGGCATTCAATGGATCGTCTATACCAGCCTGCTGCATGCGGATACCTCCTCCCTAAACCTCGCAGGAGAGCACCTGGCAACAGAACTGACCTTGAAAGCATCGGGAATTGCGTTTACTATTCTTCGCAACGGATGGTACACGGAGAACTATACAGGTTCCCTGGGCGGCGCCCTGGCAGGCGGTGCTCTGATCGGAAGCGCCGGGGAGGGCAGAATCTCCTCTGCCAGCCGGACTGATTTCGCAGAAGCAGCGGTTGCAGTCCTGACGAGTGCTAACCACCAGGGGAAAACTTACGAACTAGCTGGTGACGAGGCTTATACCTTAACGGAATTGGCGATTGAAGTCTCGCGCCTGACAGGGAAATTACTTCCTTATCAAAATCTGCCTGAAACTGAATATGCAGCTATCCTGAAGAGTTTCGGCCTGCCTGAAATGTTTGCCGGCGCCATTGCCAGCTGGGATGTCAGTGCCTCCAAAGGTGATTTGTTAGACAACGGGAAGCAGCTGTCACAGCTCATCGGCCGACCAACCACCGGCTTGCCAGCTGCAGTGGCCGAAGCTCTTGCGGCGATTTCCTGAAACTGGGTGGCATGGACATCATCAATCGAAGGTTCGTTTTTGGATACCAACTCAAAATTATTGAAATGGGATTAAAGCAGGATGTTGTGAGTACAGGTTGATCAACAAATGATTTCCTTCAAGTTTCTTCACAGGGATAACTGATCACATCAACGATTGATTGATCTTCAATTTTTTCACTGTATCAATGCAGTAAAGATAATTTTTCGTTACAACAGAATTTCGATGCCCCATCCTTGGATGATGTCATCCCGGGATTAGACCATGAAACAATGGACCTAGCCCCTCATTCGCAAAGTGCAAAAAGCCTCAAAAATAGAAGCCGTCTCAAAACCAAATGAGGCGGTTTCTTTTTTTCTTGAGGGTGGGCCCCTGCAAGGCATGATACTACGCCCCATGATTAGGTGTGGGAGGTCAATTATTCTCCTTATATTCGGCCACCGGAGTTAGTTTCTAAATTTAGGAATTATAAAAATATACTCCTTTTTCCTTTTCTTTTCTCATTTTCTAAACTGCAATTTCCTACCACTCAAAGGGTGTTCTGCGTTCAGGACTTTGATGAAATGGTTCTATGAAAAAATAATAACATTGGATTTGTGAAATTTAAAAAAACCAGACATGCTCAATTTTAACAGGGGACTACTGTCTTTACTGATCGGCCTGATTGTTTTTCTACTTTTTAATGTAAACGTATTCAGCCAGCCAATCAATGATCCCAAAGAGGGTTTTATGACCGGGCTTCCATTACGCAATGCTAAACCGGATGGATCTGGACTCCTGTTTTACCTCTCTGGAAACAAGGGTTTTACCGCAGACTACGCTGCTGGCGGACAGCTCAATCCTAACTTTCTGAAAGATGTGTCAGTGATTCCGGATGGCGCATCCGGTCCGGGCTTCAAGGCCATGGACACCCAACTCTTGAGTTATTGGGCTCCCGGCAACATATATGCCCAGCGGGGTACACTCTCCTTTTTCTGGCGATCACGGTACCCGGTTGGCCCTTCCCCCTTCCCGATTTTCCGGGTTGGTTATGCTGATCACTCCAGTTGGGACATGGTTTGGCTTCGGATTGATTACAACGGAGCGGGGTTTGATGCTTTTGTTACAGATATCGGTCTTTCCAGGACCAGGGTTTCTTTCTATCCTGATCATTTACCGGCACCTGATGAATGGACCCACTTCACACTTTCCTGGGATGAGACAGAAGGTATTCAGTTGTATATCAATGGAAAACTGGCAGCAAAGAAATCTGCCAGTAACACCGTGTTTGATTCCGGCCTCGACCAGTTTGGCCCCCACTCCCGCATAATTAGTCCCTACCAGGTGCAAAGCGCCTACTGTTTTACGCGGGGAGGCGATGTGGATGAAATCAGGATTTATGACCGGATGCTTCCCGATGAAATGGTTTCAGTCCTGGCAAAGGGGAATGTCCCGGAAAAATTGCCCCCGTTGAACCGTTGTTTAAGTGAGCACAAATGGAGGAATGCCTGGTGGCTTCGCAATGGTTGGAATCTGCCGAATCCTCCTCCGGAAACACTTCCCGCACAGGAAACTTCAGTCAGAAAAGTTGAGATTCAGGATGCTTACGACATAAACAGGTGGTACTGGAAAGCTAACGACGGGATCAGGGAGACCACCTGGCCCGGAGTTTACAATATGTCGAGGTTACCAGGAAGGTACGACTATTTTGTATTACCCGACTGGGATTGTTATTCCGGATCCGGACAATCGATCGAATTTACCATGCCGGAAGAAAAATGGAACCATTTGGAAATCTGGGGGAAAGCATGGGGTCAGTTGACGGCTGTAAAGGAACACAAACGGGATACTACCTTTTCTGTCAGGACCCAAAATCAGATAAAATCTGTCCATCGGCTGAATGAAACACATTTTGGAGGAAAGATCAGATTCGACAATGCAATCATTGAAGAACCTATTGGATCCTTCGATGCGTACTACGTTTCGGCGGGTAAATCCCCGGAAGGGAGAGTCACGGAAATATTTACGCTGGATAAGTCGCCTGCTGAGTTTGACAACGCGGCTCTCAGGGATGTAGCCTCTTTTGTAAGAGGGAGATATCCGGCTGATGAGCAGTGTATGATGCTGGCTTATCCTAAAGGAGAAAAGGTTAATCAGGTGACCAGCCAAATCCCCGACAGTTCCTACCCGTATATCCACATCCTGGTACCTTATTCGAATAAGCCGGAAGCGGGATTGGATGGTATTGAAATAAAATTTCCGTCTTTGAAGGTGAATCCAACCCACCACGGTCTTTTCCCGATGAATATCCGGGTCAAAGACCCTTTGTGGCCGATGCGCGACCTGGCAGATTTCTCCTTTTCGGTTTCACCTGGTGATGCTCCTACGCTTTGGATCGATACCCGCGACAGGATTCTTCCAACTGAACATGCCCTCTATTTATCCATTTCCGGGGCGGGATCCGATCTGACTTCCGAACTCTTAAAAGGGACGACGATTAAGCTGGTTTACGATAGCAAAGAATCCTCCCGAACTGAACACGAGACCGACCGCTTCACCCAGGTACGCGATCTATATGCCCATATTGTTGAGGAACATCCAAAATCCACCCGGCTTAATCTTTACAATAGATTTGCGGCAGATTGCAGCGATCTGTTGAAGGTGAATCCTGACAATTGGCTGGCACAGACTTACTGGTATGCAGCAACCGGAACGAATAAACCTGCTGTAACACTTCCTAAATGTCCGGAGAATATCCCTGAGTGGGCATTCTACCAAACGGAATACCTCAAATACCTGGAGCGGATGGTCAACTGGTATATCGACAAACGGCAGATTGTAAACGGGGAATTTGGCGGCGGACTTTCAGATGACGGCGATTTGACTAACATGTGGCCAGGTTTGGCATTTCTTGGTATAGAACCGGAAAAGATCCTTGCCTCATTGAAAAAACACATGGGCGCATACTACGACCAGGAGCGGCCCAAAGAAATGGCAAGCCTTCGTCAGCGGAGCCTTCCTTTGTTTACCAACGGATTGGCCACTATCATCACAGATGAACTGCACTCGTTGGAGGACGGAATTCAGGTTGTAGGTCAGCTTGAACTACTCGACTACGGCAACCCTTTGTATCTGGAACGGGGAATGGAGACGGGATTACGAATGTTCAACGATGTGACCCAAATAAATCAGGCAGGGCACCGGCATTTCAGATCAAGATATTTTGGAGGAACGAGAATCGCCACGGAAGATCCATGGCAATGGTCCGTAAACAGATCCTACCATGTGCTCCAATCCTCCTATCTGGTTGCCAGATACAATAGGAATCCTAAGATTCGACAGTTGATTACTGAGCTTGCAGACGGATTGCTTGCGCATTCCAGGGATGGCAAACTGGTTACAGAAATCAATTTTTCTACCGATGAGGGGAAAGATGATGTTGGATTTGCCAGTACAGAGAAACCCTGGTCGCTCCTGATGGCTGCTTACAAGATGACTGGCGATCAAAAATACCTGAAGCCTATTCCGCCAAAGACTCCGGGTTACGGAGTATTCGATAAAAAGGCAATTGCAGACAAATACAGGGAGGAGCTGACCACTCAGATTCTCAATGAGTATATTAATACGGAAGGTAGTACCTGGATTGACCGGCTTTCATCTTTTTATGCGGGAATACAGGAAGACCGGCTGGGTGGCATAGCGCTGATACGGATCAGGACAATCTATCCGCAACATTTTGTAAGCTGGAAATTTAACCTGCCATCAAGGATGGATGATGCAGGTATCTTCCTTCCGTCTCCATCCGACTCACTGTTGCAAATTATTGCTTACAACCTGAAAACAAAGCCTGTAAGTGCTAACCTGACAGTTTGGGATATTAAACCCGGGAAATGGAAGGTGATTCAAGGCATAGACAGCAATGACGACCAGTTGATAGACAGTGGGGAAACCAGCAAATTCATGGATCTGGAACCGGGTTCGGAGATACCGCTTACTTTTGCCCCCGGAAAATATAACTTGGTTACCTTGAAGCTGATGGTGCCTTCTTCCGTTGATTACAGGCTGCTACCGGATCTGGCCATCGGTCCGGAAGACGTAAAAAGAACGGCCAATTCACTGACTGTCAAAATACACAATATCGGATCTTCGGTTTCTCCGGCTACCTTAATGGAAATCAGAGACAGTGAAGGAAAGTTGATTGCTTCTGCAAAGGTTCCATCCCTGCAGCCACCATTAGACCTGCAGCCGAGTTGGGAGGAAGTTGTCATTCCAATGGAATCTTCTGTAAATCTGTTGAATGCTATGATTCAACTGGATCCTGAAGGAAAAATAAAAGAGATCACCCGCAGAAATTCCAAACTTAAATTGTAATATTTTGAAATTCATGTAATAACTTATATTGGACACGCCGGAGTAAAAAATCATCTGATTTCCGGGATGATTGAACCTTTGGTGCCGGCAATAAGCATATAAATATCAAGCAATTAAGAGTTGATCTCGAAAACAGCGGATGGTGATCAATTTTGCCGGCGTGTCCAAAAAGACACGAAAGATTTGTGCCATCCATTCAAATTTCATAACTTTGATAGTATCAAATGATAGTATCAATGAAACCACCCTACCGAATAACACATTTAATCCTGTTAAGGATAGCTTCAATTTCCGAGAAAATTGGTGTGATAAAATCCTATTTCTTAGAGAGGCCTTCCCCTTTACTCAGAAAACAGAATAAGATTAAAACCATTCATTCCTCATTAAAAATTGAAGGGAACACACTTTCCCAGGGACAAATAACTGCCATTGTAGAAAATAAGCGAGTTATCGGTCCGCAAAAAGACATCGATGAAGTTCTTAATGCAGTAAAAGTGTATGATCAGTTATCCCTGTTTGATCCGTATTCACCAAAGTCCTTTTTATCTGCTCACAAATTATTAATGGATGGTCTAATTGAAGATCCCGGAAAATACCGAAACCAAAATGTAGGGATAGTTCAAGGTTCCAGGGTTGCTCATATTGCGCCACCCGCAGAAAATATACCGTTGCTTATGAAGGATCTATTTTTATACCTGAAGAGCAAAGATGAAATGATATTGATTAGAAGTTGCGTTTTTCATTACGAAACTGAATTCATTCATCCATTCCTTGACGGCAATGGAAGAATGGGCAGACTTTGGCAAACGGTCATTTTAATGAAGGAATACCCGGTTTTTGAATACCTTCCTTTTGAAACATTGATTAGCCACACACAGCAGGAATATTATGACGTCCTGGCCAAATGTGATAAAAGCGGCGACTCTACTGAATTTATTGAGTACATGTTAAACATTATTGATAGCTCCTTAAACGAGTTACTTAGTTTAAACAACAGACTTGTTTCGGATATTGAAAGAATAAATTATTTCATATCATTGGGCAAATCTGAATTTTCCAGAAAGGATTACATGAATGTATTTAGAAATCTTTCAAGTTCAACAGCCAGTAGAGACCTTAAAAAAGGAGTCGATTTAAACCTTTTTACTCGTATTGGGGATAAAAACAAAACACTCTACAGGCGTTTAAAATCCGTTTAAAATTTACGAACTTGGGTGCAAAGAAATTCAGTACAAAACCTCCAAAATCCCCCAAATCCAGGCCTCTTCCTGGCGTAAAAAAGAAAGCACCTACAAGTCAACCTTGTAGGTGCTTGATTATGAGGATGGTCCCGGTAGGGCATGATCCTAGGACCCCCTAACTATGAGTGGAAGGTCTAAACCATTTTAGGATTCCACTGGTTGATACTGGTGAACACTGGTTGTCATTTACACTTTTTATTTTCCACTAGTTGATACTGGTTGTTGGAAATCCTGGCGGATTTCCTGGCGGGTTTTTTGAGGTGAAAATTAAATCAATTTTTTACTCACCTCTTCTTTTAGAGGACCAAGGTGCTTTTTCAAAATTGCCCATATCATGGAAGAATCAACAGCATCATAGGCATGTATCAACCGGTTACGAAATCCAACAATTTTACGGGCATTATCCAGACTTTCTTCAGGGTGCAGTATTTCAAACTTATTTACTGCTTCACCGATAATACCCAGTTGTCTTTCAACCGCACTTTGCGTCTTGAGATCATTTACGTAATCTGCGTAACTACCTATGGATTTCGTAAAATCTTCAACTAATACAATTGCCTGAAGAATATCAGACAAATATTTTAGACCCTTTTCCGTCATAAATCAACACTTTAGTTGAATCAATATTCTTTCTTAAATAGGGATTACGAACCGAGGAGTCTGTCAATAAGTCAACTTTTCTATGGAAGAATAGCTCAAAAGTATCCCAAAGTGAGAGTAATTTCTCCCCTCTTTCAATGGGATCTGGGACATCAATCTCAACAAGCAAATCAATATCACTTGTGGTGTCATTGAACTTATCTGTTGTGGAAGAACCGAAAGCATACAAAAACCTGACCTTGTGATTTTTGCACAAGATTGAGAAATCCGTCCTCTTCTTTAATATTTCGTCCTTAATAACCATTTTTCAAAGATACGCTTTTTTGACATTGATTAAATAGGCGCAGTATTTCAGGTACAATACAAAATATCAATATTTCGATTCAAACATCAATTCCTAACTTAGCTCACCAACCCTTTTGGTTCAATATTGGGGAGTATTATAGAACTCGCACAAATTAATTACGAATACAATGCAGTTTTTCTGAAGAGAATTGATTAGCTTTGCTTAACCTCTAACACAATTTCATCAAGAATTCGAACCTAAATTTTATTATTTTATTCTCCATAATACTTTTTATTCTTTAATATTTACAGTTACCTAAACTAACATGAAACCGTCTATTATCCTTTTTATTATTTTCTATGGCATAACATCTCCTGTGTTAAATGCTCAGAACCAAATCCTTGACAACATTAAGTGGCAAAATGGAGAATCAATGACAAATATTGGAGATATTGCTGACATAAAAATACCCACAGGTTACCGTTTTACTGGGGCAACTGATACCCGTAAAATTATGGAAGCTTTTCATAATCCAACAAGTGGGCACGAACTTGGATTTATTGCACCAAGTAATGAGGATTGGTTCATTCTCTTTGAATTCAATAATACAGGTTATATTCCAGATGATGAAAAGAACAGCCTTGATGCAGATGCAATGTTAAAATCTATAAAAGAAGGAAATGAAGCAGGTAACCAAGAACGTCAGAAGCGTGGCTGGCCAAAAATGAATATCGTTGGCTGGGAACAAATGCCGCATTATGACGATGCAACGCACAATCTAGAATGGGCAATCAAATGTGAAAGTGTAGGCAACTTGGTTGTTAATTATAATACCCGTATACTTGGGCGTCAGGGCGTAATGGTAGTTACCTTGGTGGCCGATCCTACAACTCTATCTAAAACAATTCCAAATTTCAAAAATGTATTGAGCGGATTCGATTTCAAGGAAGGAAAAAGATATGCCGAATTCAGGAAAGGAGATAAAGTTGCAGAATATGGGCTTACTGCCTTAATAACCGGGGGAGCAGCTGCGGTTGCGGTTAAAACTGGTCTATTCAAATGGTTATGGAAGATAATTTTGTTTGGATTTGTTGCTGTGGCTGGTTTCTTCAAAAAAATCTTTTCAGGTAAGAAGTAAAATGACAGAAGGACAGATTCTTTACTTCATATCACTTTTAATATATTTATCAGAGTGTTTTCTGTGGATAAGAAGAAGAACCGTTCTATTCACTATTCCTTGGTGTTGTAGATGGAAAGTTGTAAAGTTCAATCAACTTACTGGAAATGAAAATGGTAGTTTTGTAATACTCAATCCATTTCTTCCATTAGGGAATACATTTTCAGCTTCCTATGAACCAGTTTCCATTTCACCTTTTGGTATTTGTGATTTTAATTTACATGTAGCAGGCAGCGATTATAGGTCGTTACAATCCGGTAATTTTATCTTTTTTGATCAAATCAAGGAAGTTAAAAATATAGAAAGGTTCATATATATTAACGGATCTCTTTTTACAAAATTCGATAATATAGCCCAAGCTGAAAGGCTCACGAAGCATTTAAATACTTTGAGAAGTGAATCAATAGAAAAGCGTGAAAAAATTATTAGGGAGAATCTTGAAGCAGAATTGTCGATAGAAAATATGACTGCAAAATACGAACCAATTAAAAATGCAATTAACGAGATCCGATTAAGTGGCATGTTTTTGTTTTCTTATATTTTCATAATAGTACCAGTTCTTGTTCAATTTTTCGGCTTGAATCGTCTCCTTGTCCCAACGATTATTATGATGATTTTCATGGCAATATTTATTTCGATTCAATATTTCATTGCTCACAAACAGCTATATCCTTTAAAATTGAGCGATCGAATCATTAATATTACCAAAATGATTCTTTGCCCCCCTGTCGCTATCCGAGCATCAGATCTTTTAACAATAAATGCTTTTTCGGACTATAACCCTACAGCTATCGGTGCATTTTTATTAGG
>SESG01000337.1_pt1 | contig 13337 bp, 11 predicted proteins | sample 3171421 | NCBI WGS metagenome assembly SESG01 (sample SAMN10866946, study PRJNA518727) | freshwater metagenome | biome: subpolar coniferous forest; feature: holomictic lake; material: water; isolation source: holomictic Lake 227, 6 m and 8 m depth | place: Canada: near Kenora, Ontario | collected... | reverse complement strand
TAGGGCCGCACAAGTCCCGCAGGGACGGCTGAAATCCGGCGCGTCAGCCGTCCCTGCGGGACTTATCGTGCCGTGGACGCTGGTTCCTAACGTTTCAACAGATTGGGCGATTATCGTATGTCCCTCCGGGACAATTATTTAGCCTGGTTTTACGAGGCCTCCCTGGGAGCAAAACCGAGTGGCATGGGACAGCAATCTCGACTATTGCAGTGCCGAGCAAGCAGCGCGGCAGAGGGAACGCGAACGGGCCACCGTTCAGTGACCGGTCCTGGGGCGGCTAGAACGGGTCTGTCTCCGCGTCCATCACGCTTCCGCGGATAATCAGGGCATAGGCCAACCGCATGGCCAAGGAGTTACCGGTCGAGCCCGCTCAGCCCGCCGCCCTCGGTTTTGGCGAACACACAAGGGCATTCCATTCATTAGGAGTATTAAAATAGGCCGCCATTTGCACCACAATAAATGGAGAGGGTTTGGCAAGCCATGTTGAGATTTCCGGGTTGGCTTGGCGTTAAGTGACCTCGGATATGACGGAATATCGTCGCATGCGACGGGAATTCGTGGGGGCTGACGGAAAGCCGTTGGCTGCCTCCAAGGAGGAACTGCGGGCGGAAAACTGGTTCAGTGGAGAGGCTTATGATGGAAATACAACGCAGGATTAAGTACGATGCGGACCGGGTCAAAGGCTTCGGTCGCGAGGTGATGAGCGTGCCGGGGTGTGAACAGTTGGAGGGCTGCATCCAGTGCGGCACCTGCTCCGGCGTCTGTCCATTGAGCATTTACATGGATTACACGCCCCGCCAGGTAATGGCGCTCACCCGGGGCGACTTCAAGAACGAAGTCCTCAAGAGCCACACCATCTGGCTGTGCGCCTCCTGCTATGCCTGCGCCGTGGAATGCCCGCGGGAGATCCGCATCACCGACATCATGTATGAGCTGAAACAGCGGGCCATCCACGCGGGCATTTATCCGAAGCGGTTCCCGATCCCCGTGCTGGCGCGGGAGTTCAGCGAGATGGTGAAGAAGCATGGCCGTATCACCGAGATGCTGCTGGTCATCAAGCTGTTTCTGAAGACCAACCCGTTCGCGGCGATGGGCAACTGGCGGATGGGCCTGGACCTGCTTAAGACCGGGCGCTTCTCGCTGGTGACCGAGAAGATCAAGCGGCACAAAGACATCGCCCGGATGTTGGACGCCACCGATGCCAAGAAAGAAACCCGAGCATGAAATACTCTTACTTCCCCGGTTGTTCGCTCAAAGGGCTGGGCCGCGCTTACGAGGAATCGCTGTTGCCCGTGATGAAGCACCTGGGCGTCGAGCTGCACGAGCTGGACGACTGGAACTGCTGCGGCGCGACGGCCTACATGGCAGTGGACGAGGCCAAAGCCTGCGTGCTGGCCGCCCGCAACCTCGCGCTCGCGGAGCTGCAAGGTAATCGCCCCCTGATGGCTCCCTGCGCGGCCTGCTACCTGGTGCTGAACAAGACCAAGCATTATTTCCACGACTACCCGGCGATGAAGGAGACCATCGACCGCGCGCTGGAGACGGTGGGCTTGCGCTACAACGGCGACACCCCGGTGCGCCATCCGCTCGATGTGCTGCTCAACGACGTCGGCCTGGAAGCGATCAAACAAAAGGTGTGCCGGCCGCTGAAAGGGCTGAAGATCGCGACCTATTACGGCTGCCAGCTCGTCCGCCCGTATGCCACGTTCGATGACCAATACAACCCGACCACCATGGACCGGCTGCTGGAAGCGCTCGGCGCCACCGTGGTCCGCTACCCGCTCAAGACCAAGTGCTGCGGCGGCAGCCTCACCGGCACAGTCCCCGAAGCGGGCATCCGCATGGTCTATATTCTCCTCAACGAAGCCAGGAAGCGCGGCGCGGATTGCCTTTCGACGGTGTGCCCGCTGTGCCAGTTCAATCTCGATGCCTACCACGCCCAGGTGAAGGCTCAATACGGCCAGGTGCTGGTGCCCACCGTCTATTTCACCCAGCTCATGGGCCTGGCTTTCGGTCTGCCGGAGCAGGAGCTGGGTTTGCAACGGGCCGCCATCCCGTTCCAGTGGCGGCCGGCCGAGGCGCCCCTGGCCAAGTCCGCCGCCGTGGCCTGACGAAGATCCGCAGGCCGAGGCGCAGAGTTTGGGAGAATGCATAACGAAGTCTGAGACCCGAAGATGAAACAGCAAACCAACGGTGAGATTCGCATCGGTTTCTACGTCTGCCATTGCGGCCACAACATCGCGGCGATGGTGGATTGTCCTGAGGTCGCAAAATACGTCGAGACGCTGCCAGGCGTGGCCCTCTCCCGGGACTACAAGTACATGTGCTCGGACCCCGGCCAGGAGGTTATCCAGAAGGACATCCGGGAGTTCAAGCTCAACCGCGTGGTGGTGGCCTCTTGTTCGCCGCTCCTGCACGAGCATACGTTTCGCGCTGCGGTCGAGGCCGGTGGCTTGAACCCCTTTTTCTTCCACATGGTCAACATTCGCGAGCACGACTCCTGGGTACACACCGATCGTAAAGAGGCCACCGAGAAGGCCAAGGCGCTCGCCCGTGCCGGGATCGCGCGCGTCGCCTGCCACCGCGCCCTGGATGTTAAGAAGGTCCCCATCCAGCCCGACGTGTTGGTGGTGGGCGGGGGCATTGCAGGCATCCACGCGGCCCTGACGCTGGCCAAGGCCGGCAAGAAGGTTTACCTGGTCGAGCGTGAACCCTCCATCGGGGGCCACATGGCGAAGTTCGACAAGACGTTCCCGACGTTGGACTGCGCGGCGTGCATTCTCACGCCGAAGATGTCGGAGGTCGGCTCGCATCCGAACATCACCCTCTGGAGTTGCTCGGAAGTCACGAAGGTGGACGGCTACGTGGGCAACTACACCGTGACCGTCCAACGGCGCCCACGCTACATCAACGAAGACCTCTGCACCGGCTGCCAGGAGTGCATCTCCAACTGCGTCTATAAGGAGCCGAAGTTCCACGACGAATTCAATGAGGGCCTCGGCAAGCGCAAGCCGGTCTATATTCCCTTCCCGCAAGCAACGCCCCAGGTCGTGCTCATCGATCCGGAAGTCTGCCTGAACTTCAAACGCGGAGTTCTCATCGACAAATGCAAGAAGACCTGTGTCGAGGCCTGCGGCGAGAAGAAGGCGATCGACTTCACGCAAAAGGAGGAGTTCAAGGAAATCAAGGTCGGCAACATCATCATTGCCACCGGCTTTCGGGCCTTCGATGCCAGGCGCGTGCCGCAGTACGGCTACGGCACCTACCCCAACGTTTACACGGCGCTGGAAGTCGAGCGCCTGGTGAACGCCTCCGGCCCGACGGGCGGCGAGGTGATCCTGCGCGACGGCCGGCAGCCGAAAGCGATCGGCATCATCCACTGCGTCGGCTCGCGCGACAACAAGACCAACCGCTGGTGCTCGCGCGTTTGCTGCATGTATTCCCTGAAGCTGGCGCATTTGCTGAAGGAGCACACCGAAGCAGAGATCTTCAATTTCTACATCGACATGCGCACGCCCGGCAAGGCCTACGAGGAGTTTTACAACAAGCTGCTTGAAGAAGGCGTGCAGTTCATCCGCGGCCGCGTGGGCGAAGTCACCGACTGGGCCATGACGCCGGAGGAGGAGGGCAGGTTGGTGTTGCGGGTCGAAGATACGCTGGCCGGTTTTGTGCGGCGCATCCCCGTCGATATGGTGGTGTTGTCCACGGGCCTGGAGCCGCAGGCGGACGCGCAGGACGTGCGGCGGATGTTCAACATGAGCTGCGGTTCGGAGGGCTTCTTCCTGGAGCGCCACCCCAAGCTCGCACCCGTGAACACCTTCACCGATGGCATATTCCTCGCCGGCGCCTGCCAGGGACCACGCGATATTCCCGACACCGTCGCCCAGGCCGGGGCCGCCGCCGCTGAAGCGTTGGTGCTCATCGATAAAGGCTACATCGAGCAGGAGCCCAACACGGCCTACGTGCTGGAAGAAGAGTGCTCCGGCTGCAAGTCCTGCATCCCGCTCTGTCCGTACACCGCCATTACGTTTGACGAGGCGAAAGAGAAAGCGGGCATCAACGAAGCGCTCTGCAAAGGCTGCGGCACCTGCGTGGCCTCCTGTCCTTCCGGCTCGATCGCGCAGCGGCTGTTCGAGGATGAAGAGATCTTCAGCGAGATTAGGGGAGTGCTTGCTTACTAAAATCCGAAATCCGAAACCCGAAATCCGAAACAAACTCCAATAGATAGAAAGTTGAGAATGGCCGAAACCGGGAACCCCAAGCACTACGACCGCGAAGAACGAACCTATGAGTTCGCGCGGGATGTCCGTGGCTTGGTCAAACTGTTGCCGCGAACCTTGGCCAACATTGAGGATGCCAGGCAACTAGTGAACGGCTCCGGCTCAGTCGGGGCAAATTACATCGAAGCGAATGAAGCGCTTAGTAAGAAGGATTTTCTGATGCGAATCAAGATTAGCCGGAAGGAAGCCAAAGAAAGCCGATACTGGCTTCGGCTCATCTATATCGACGGCAAAGGAGACCTTGAAACCAGTCGCGCGTCCCTAATGCAGGAAGCCAGCGAACTCACCAGCATCTTCGGAGCCATCGTGCGCAAATCGGAAGGAGGAGCATGAGCTCAAATCAGACAAGCCACACGCCTGCCAAGCCCCACGAGTTTGGAGCCTTGCCCATTGGAGCTTTGAATTTGTTTCGGATTTCGGGTTTCGGATTTCGGATTTCCCCCTTATGAACTCCCCCCTTGCCAAACCACCCTCCCCACCCGCTCCTGGCGTCACCCTCTGGACGCCCCGCATCGTTGCCTTCTTCTGCAACTGGTGTACCTACACGGCGGCGGACCTCGCGGGGGTATCCCGCCTCAAGTTTGCCTCCAACATCCGCGTCATCCGGCTGATGTGCTCCGGGCGCGTTGATCCGCAGTTTGTTCTGGATGCGCTGGCCCGAGGCGCCGACGGGGTGCTCATTGGGGGCTGCCACCCGGGCGACTGCCATTACGGCGAAGGTAATTACAAGATGCTCCGCCGGTTCCAGATGCTAACGCGGATGCTCCAGGATTTCGGCATTGAGGAGCAGCGCGTGCGGCTGGAATGGATTTCCGCCGCCGAAGGCGAGAAGGTCAAGCGCGTGGTCAACGAGATGGTCGGGCAGGTTCAGAAGCTGGGACCCCTTGGCATCCCGGAGAAGTTCGAGGAATGGGACCGGGAAATGAAACATTTCGTCGCGCAAGTGGAGGCGAAAGATTCAGCGTCCGCCTGTGCCTGTGCGTCGCCAGACCAGCCGGCCCTGGCAACCGCCTGAAGCAATGAAAAGCCTATGAGTGCATCGTCAAAACCCAAAATCGCCCTCTATTGGTGCGCCTCGTGCGGAGGCTGCGAGGAAACCGTGGTCGATCTGGCCGAGGACATTCTCGGTGTGGTCGCCGCGGTGGACATCGTCCTCTGGCCGGTGGCAATGGACTTCAAATACCGAGGCATCGAGGCGATGCCCGACAAGTCGATCACCGCGACCCTGCTCAACGGCGCCATCCGCTCCACGGAGCAGGAGGAAATGGCCCACCTGTTGCGCCGCAAGAGCCAGTTCCTGATCGCCTACGGGTCGTGCGCGGTTAGTGGTGGCATTCCCTCGCTCGCCAACCAGTTCCCGCGCGAGCAAATCCTCAAGTTCAACTACGAGGACGCGCCCACGCTCGGGAACGGTGGGCCTAAGACTCGCCCGCAGTTGAGCTTCACCGAAGCCGGTCGCACCGTCAACCTGCCCGAGCTGCACAACGTCGTTCGTTCGTTGGACCAGGTGGTCGAGGTGGATTACTACGTGCCGGGCTGTCCGCCCACGCCCAACCTTACCAAAGCCGCCATTACGGCGCTGCTGGAAGGTAAACTGCCGCCCAGGGGTTCCGTGCTCGCGCCCGACATTGCCTTGTGCGACGAATGCCCGCGCAAGAAAACCAAACCCACGAACGTCAGCTTCGCCGAATTCAAGCGCCCGCATCAATTGCTGGCCGACCCGGAACTGTGCTTCCTGGCGCAGGGCGTGGTCTGCCTGGGGCCGGCGACCCGGAGTGGCTGCGGCTCCCAGTGTACCACCGGGAACATGCCGTGTACTGGCTGCTTTGGGCCCACCTCGCGCGTGCGCGATCAGGGGCTTAAAGTCATGTCCTCCCTCTGCGCCAATGTCGTCCCGAAGGAAGAAGCCGACATCGACAAGGTGCTGGCGGGCATTCCAGACCCGATCGGCACCTTCTACCGCTACGGCCTCGCCAAGAGCATGCTGCGGCGCAAGATCAATCTGCCCACCACCAGTTTATGAATCCCGCCACCCAAGCAGCCTTCAACCAGGGTAACCTCCGCGCCAACGCCGCCTATCAGGACGGCCGGCGCCGTTTTACCATTGATCCCATCACCCGCCTCGAAGGCCACGGCAAGATTGACATCTTCCTCGATGACAAGGGCGACGTGGAACGCGCATACCTGCAAGTGCCCGAACTGCGCGGCTTCGAGGTGTTCTCCCTCGGCCGGCCGGCGGAGGATATGCCGCAGATCACCAGTCGCATTTGCGGTGTCTGCCCTACTGCCCATCACATGGCCTCGACCAAGGCGCTCGACGACCTCTATCAAGTCGAGCCCACCTCGGCCGGCCGCAAGATTCGCGAGCTCGTCTATAACACCTTCATGCTCGAAGACCACGCCCTGCACGTCTTTGTGCTGGGTGGACCCGACTTCATCGTCGGCCCCGAGGCTCCGCCCGAGCAGCGGAATATCGTTGGCGTCATCCAGAAGGTGGGCCTGGAGGCGGGCAAGAAAGTCATCAGCAGCCGCAAGCGCTTGCGGGAGCTGATTGCCTATTTCGGCGGCAAAGTTGTCCATCCCGTGCTCGGCTTGCCCGGCGGCGTCAGCAAAGGCCTCAAGATTGAGGACCTGCCCCGGTTCAAGCAGCTCGCTCAGGACGGCCTCGAGTTTGCGCTCTGGACGCTCGACGTGTTCAAGCAGATCGTGCTCGCCAACCCGGACTACGTGAAGATGATCACCAGCGATGCCTTTACCCACCAGACCTGCTACATGGGAATGGTGGACGACCAGAACAAGGTCAATTTCTACGACGGCAAGCTGCGGGTCGTGGATTGCACCGGCAAGGAAGTCTGCCAGTTCACCGCGCAGCAGTATCTCGATTACGTGGCCGAGCATGTCGAGCCGTGGAGCTACATGAAGTTCACTTACCTCAAGCCGCGTGGCTGGAAAGGCTTGGTCGAGGGGCCGGATACCAGCATCTACTCCGTCGCCCCGCTGGCACGCCTGAACGCCGCCGACGGCATGGCCACCCCCAAGGCCCAGGCTGCTTACGAGGAGTTCTTTAAGACGCTGGGCGGCAAACCGGTCCATCACACGCTGGCCAACCACTGGGCGCGGGTCATCGAAATGGTCTATGCCGCGGAGCGCATGGAGCAGCTTATCCATGATCCGGAGATTACCAGTCCAGATGTGCGGCGCCTTTCGACCGCCACACCGAAAGCCGGCATGGGCGTCGTTGAAGCCCCGCGGGGCACGCTTTTCCATCATTACGAAACCGACGAGAAGGGCCTGATCCGAAAGGCCAACATGGTCGTCGCCACCGGGAACAATGCCGCCCGGATCGCCATGAGCGTGGAAAAGGCCGCCAAGGGTCTGATCAAGGGGGGCCACGTCACCGAGGGTCTGCTTAACAAGGTCGAGATGGCTTTCCGGGCTTACGACCCGTGCCTGGGCTGCGCCACGCATTCGCTTCCCGGCCACCTGCCGCTGCGCGTCAACATCTACGACCGGCAGCGCAACCTGGTCCGCCAGCTCGTCCAGGAGTGAGCCAGGACCTTCGAGCTTCGGACCTCGGGTTTCGGCCTTCTTTCGGCCTTCGGGCTTCGGCCTTCGGATTTGCAGCATGAGCCTCCTCGTGCCCGCACCCACACCCGCCCCGGAAACGCCCGCTTCCCCGGCGTCGCGCCTCCTCCTGCTCGGCCTCGGCAATGACATCCTGACGGACGACGCTGTCGGCTTGCACGTCGTGCAGGCGCTCCGGCATGAGTTGGGCGCCCACCCCGGCATTGATATTTACGAGACCACCGAGATGGGCCTGGCCCTGCTGGACTTCATCACCGGCTACCGAACGGTGGTCATAGTGGACTCCATTCAGACGGGCAAAGTGGCCCCAGGCTGCCTCCATGAGCTCGACGCGGTGGGTTTGAATCAACTGACCGGGCGCACGCCGCACTTCGTGGGTGTCGGTGAGACACTGGCGCTGGGCCGGCACCTGGGGCTGGCCATGCCGGAGCAAGTGAGAATCTTCGCCATCGAAGTCGAAGACCCCTTCACCCTGGGCACCGTTCTGACACCGGCCCTGCAAGCGGCCTTGCCCGGCATCGTGCAGCGCCTCGCGGCCGTGCTGCCGACCCTGATGTGAGCCTGGCTGGCGACCTCGCCCGCAGGCTCCCGGGCGGCGGCAAACTTTTTCCGCCCCGATCGCGCGCGCGCATTGACATCGCTGGTTTCACCAGTACTCTGTTACACACACCTCCACGACAAACGTGAGTAGTGCAAAATAAACCGTGGCCGAAAAAGACGACTATTTAGCTGATATCCTGGTTGACTTGGGTTTCGTATCCTCCGAAAAGGTGGACGAAACGCGGCAGGAAGCGCAAGCGGCCGGCGTGGGGGTCGTGGACCTCCTGGTGGCCAACAAGGTGGTGCGGGCGGCCGATGTCACCCAGGCCAAGGCGGCGCATTTCGGCGCCGAAGTGGTCAACCTCAGCGAATTGAAGATTGCCGATGACGTCATTGCCGCGATTCCACGGCACATCGCCCGTAAGTATCGGGTGGTGCCGGTCTTTAAGCACGAAAACAGTATTACAATTGCCATAGCCGATCCTTCCGACCTCGACACCATAGACAGCTTGGGGCACCTGTTGAACGGCGCGCAGATCGAGTTGCGCGTCGCCTCCGACGCCGACATCGAAGCGGCGCTCAGCAAGTATTACGTGGAGCGGGGCGGGGGAGGGATGACCGCCGATCCTCGCCTCAAGGAGGCCATTGAAGACCTTACGCGCGAGCATGTCGAAATCGAGGCGGCGGCGGCCGCAGACGGCGCGGTGGTCGAGGCGGATGCGCCGCTGATCAAGCTGGTCAATTCGATCATTGTCGAAGCGTTCAAGATGCGCGCCTCGGATATTCACCTGGAGCCGCTGTCCAAGGTGTTCCGCATGCGCTACCGGATTGACGGTATGTTGCACGAGATCAAAGCCCCACCGAAACGGTTGCAGGCGGCGGTGATCAGCCGGCTGAAGATCCAATCGAACATGTCCATCTCCGAGCACCGGATACCCCAGGACGGGCGTATCCAAACTGCGGTGGGGGGCAAGCTGATTGATTTGCGCGTGTCCTGTCTGCCGACCAACCATGGCGAGAGCATCGTCATGCGTATCCTGGACAAGGAAGGGCTGCGGCTGGGTTTGCCGGAACTGGGCTTTTTCACCGACGACCAGCAGACCTTTGAGCGGCTCATTGGCTTGCCGGACGGCATCCTGCTGGTGACCGGGCCGACCGGTTCGGGCAAGACGACCACGCTCTATTCCTGCCTGCACTTCATCAACCGGCCGGACCGGAAGATCATCACCGTCGAGGACCCGGTCGAGTATTTGCTGGCGGGTATCAACCAGGTGCAGGTCGCGGAAGCCGTCGGGCTGACGTTCTCCTTTGCCCTGCGCTCGATCCTGCGCCAGGCGCCCAACGTGATCATGATTGGGGAAATCCGCGACCTGGAGACCGCCTCCATTGCGATCAATGCATCGCTGACCGGCCACTTGGTCTTTTCCACGCTCCACACCAACGACGCGCCGAGCGCCGTCACGCGTCTCATCGACATTGGCGTCAAGCCGTTTCTGGTGGCCTCATCCACCCGGGCGTTGATGGCTCAGCGCCTGGTGCGTAAAGTGTGCAAGCAGTGCGCGGCACCCGCCATGCCCTCGGAAGCGGAGATGCGCACGCTAGGTCTGGATGCGGCCAGCATCGCCGGGGCGAACTTCCAGAAGGGCAAAGGCTGCTCCAATTGTAACAATACCGGCTGTCGCGGACGCTTCGGCATCTTCGAGATTTTCGTCATTGACGATGAGGCCCGCAAGCTCATCTACGAAAAGGTCTCGTCCTCGGTCTTGCGCGCGCGCGCGCGGGAGATGGGTATGCGCACCCTGCGCGAGGACGGTATCCGCAAGGTCCAGGCCGGATTGACCACTCCCGACGAAGTCATCCGTGCGACCGTGGGAGACGCGGATTAAATCGAATGCAGGAAAGCTTCGCGGGCCCGCGTGACAAATGAGCTTCACTGCTGTCCATCTTTCATGGTAAACTGGACGCAACGTTGAAATGCGTATCGCCGATGCGATGCGCGCATAATTAGTTTTAGGCAATGTCTTACTCGATGTCCGATCTGTTGCAGTTGGTGGTGTCCGAAGGGGCCTCCGACCTGCACATCCGCGTGAAAGCGCCGCCCGTCATTCGCGTGCATGGCATATTGCACCGGGTGGAAGGGCCGGCGCTGACGCCAGAACATACCGAAGAGTTGATGCGCAGCATCACCTCCGAAGATCATATCCAGCATGTGCGCGAGCGGGGTGGCGCGGACTTCGGCTTTGCCTTCGGCGACATGGCCCGCTTTCGTGTCAGCGTGTTCAAGGAAAAGGGTAACTTCGCCCTCGTCCTGCGCCAGATCCCCAGCAAGATGCTCACGATGGAGCAGATCGGTTTGCCGCCTTCGGCCAAGGAGCTGCTCTACAAACCGCGCGGCCTGGTGCTGGTGACCGGACCCACGGGTTCGGGCAAGACGACCACGCTCGCCTCCATGATCAACATCATCAACGAGGAGCGCGACGAAGCGCACATTGTCACCATCGAAGATCCCATCGAGTATTACCACACCCACAAGAAGGCCATCGTCACCCAGCGCGAAATCGGCGTGGACGTGCCGAATTTCGCCGAAGCGCTGCGGCGTGTGTTGCGGCAGGACCCGGACGTGGTTCTGGTGGGTGAAATGCGCGACCTGGAGACGATTGACGCGGCGATCACGGCGGCGGAAACGGGGCACTTGGTGTTCGGCACGCTGCACACCACCGGCGCGGCCAAGACCATCGACCGCGTCGTCAACGCGTTTCCCGCCAATCAGCAGGAGCAAATCCGCATCCAGCTTTCGACGGTCATGCAGGCGGTGATCTCCCAATTGCTGATCCCGCGCATCGATAAGCCCGGGCGCGTGGCGATCTTCGAGATCATGGTCAACACGCCCTCGATCGCGGCGCTGATCCGCGACAACAAGACGTTCCGCATCCAGTCCGACATTCAGACCGGCGCCAAGTACGGGATGGTGACCTTGGACAGTTTCCTGATCGAGAAGTACTTGGCCGGCATGATCGCTCGCGAAGAGGTGGTGACCAAGGCGCAGGACCCGGTGACCATCCAGGCGAAGCTTCAGGAGCTGGAACTGGCGGCGGCGGTCGGCGCCGACGCGGAAGACATCGTCCAGGGAAAGATGTAATCAACCGGCCCTATGTCAGACGATATTTCCAACCCGCTGCTGGCCCTGGTCAAGGAACGAGGCCTGATTGACGATCTGCAGTACGAGGAACTGGTGGGCGAGTTCAAGCGCACCGGCAAATCCGTCAGCCAGCTGCTGCAGGACGGCGGGATGCTCGACCTGGACACCATTCTGCAGGTCATGGCGGACCATTTGGGAGCGCCGCTGGTCCCGGTGCGCGAGCGGGAATTGACGCCCGAGCTGCTGCAGATGATCCCGGCCAAGATGGCGCGCATGTATCAGTGCCTGCCGGTGGGACTGGTCGATTCCACGCTGCAGATCGCCCTGGTGGAGCCGCTCAGCCCGGGCCGCCTCGACGAGCTGGGCTTCGTCGTCAAGAAGGACATCCAATTGGTCGTGGCCGACCCGGCGCAGGTCCAGAAGGCCATCGAGAAGTTCTATCCGGAAGAGAACGAGAGCTTCACGGACATCCTCAAAGAGCTGGGCTCGGACAAAGAGATAGCCAAGGATGTCAAAGAATTGGAGGTCACCGATGACGCGACGATGATGGCGCGCCTGGCCGATCAGGCCCCGATCGTGCGCTTCGTGAATCTGGTTCTGTTCCAGGCCGTTCAGGACCGCGCCAGCGACATCCATTTCGAGCCCTTCGAGACTGAGTTCAAGATCCGTTACCGCGTGGACGGCGCTCTCTATGAGATGTCGCCCCCGCCCAAGCAACTGGCCTTGCCGGTGGTATCGCGCATCAAGGTCATGGCCAACCTGAACATTTCGGAGCGCCGTCTGCCGCAGGACGGGCGCATCAGCCATAACCTGGGCAACCGCGTCATCGATCTGCGCGTTTCGACGCTGCCGACGCAGTTCGGTGAATCGGTCGTGTTGCGCGTGCTCGATCGGTCAGCCGTCAATCTGGAAATCGAGTCTCTGGGCTTCCCGAAATACCTTTACGACTACACGGTCGAAGCTATTCAGCGGCCCAACGGCATTCTCGTCGCCACCGGCCCGACCGGTTGCGGCAAGACCACCACGCTTTATTCCTGCCTGCGCCGCGTCAACACCATTGACTCGAAGCTGCTCACCGCGGAGGACCCGGTCGAATACGACATCGAGGGTATCATGCAGGTGGCGATCAACGAATCCGTCGGGCTGACCTTCAGCAAGGCCTTGCGCTCCTTCCTGCGGCAGGATCCGGATATTATCATGGTGGGTGAAATGCGCGATCTGGAGACCGCCCAGATCTCCATTCAGGCGTCGCTGACGGGGCATCTCGTGCTCAGCACCTTGCACACCAACGATGCCCCCGGCGCGGTTACGCGGCTCATCGACATGGGTGTCGAGCCGTTCCTGATTTCGTCCACCATGGTGGCGGTAATCGGCCAGCGCCTGGTGCGCACGATCTGCAAGAATTGCCGCACCCCCTTCGAGCCCACGGAAAACCAGTTGGCCCTGCTCAATCTCTCGCCGCACGATCTGGGAGACAAAGCCTTCTACTACGGCCGCGGCTGCTCCAACTGCAACGATACCGGCTACCGCGGGCGCAAAGGCATCTTCGAGCTGCTGACCATTAGCGACGCCATTCGTGCCCTGATCAACGAGCGTGCGCCGACCGTGGTGATGCGCCAGAAGGCTGTGGAGATGGGCATGGTTACGCTGCGGGAAGATGGCTTGCGCAGCATCTTCGACGGCGATACAACTATCGAGGAAATCGTTAAGTACACATGAAGAGTTGGCGTGATGGATCGATGGAGCCCGGGAGTGCTGCGGTGCGGCTATATTCCGCCACGTCGCTCTCCGCC
>SESG01010284.1_pt1 | contig 13342 bp, 10 predicted proteins | sample 3171421 | NCBI WGS metagenome assembly SESG01 (sample SAMN10866946, study PRJNA518727) | freshwater metagenome | biome: subpolar coniferous forest; feature: holomictic lake; material: water; isolation source: holomictic Lake 227, 6 m and 8 m depth | place: Canada: near Kenora, Ontario | collected... | reverse complement strand
TCACTTTTTTTGATACCGCAGAAGTGTATGGCCCCTGCACAAACGAAAAACTTTTGGGTGAAGCACTCTCCCCTGTTCGTGATCAAGTGGTTATCGCCACGAAGTTCGGCTTCAGGCTTGATCCCGAAGGAAAACAGGCATGGGTGGGGCTCGACAGTCGGCCGGAGCATATCAAGCAAGTCGCTGAGGCATCTCTCAAACGCCTCAACATCGAGACCATTGACTTGTTTTATCAACACCGTGTTGATCCGGATGTGCCCATCGAAGAGATGGCTGGAGCCGTCAAAGAGCTGATTCAGGAAGGAAAAGTCAGGCACTTCGGTCTCTCGGAAGCAGGAGTAGAGACAATTCGCCGTGCACACGCTGTCCAGCCTGTAACGGCAATCCAAAGTGAATATTCACTTTGGTGGAGAACCCCTGAACAAGAGCTGCTCCCTGCTCTCGAAGAACTCGGCATTGGCTTTGTTCCATACAGCCCTCTGGGAAAGGGATTTCTTACAGGAAAGATCACCGAAAAAACGACGTTTGAGAACTCCGACTTTCGCAATATTCTTCCCCGCTTCACGCAAGAGGCCCGGCATGCCAATCAAGCTGTGGTTGATCTGCTTGGAAAAATCGCCGAACGAAAAAAAGCTACCCCTGCCCAAATCGCTATTGCGTGGCTGCTTGCCCGGAAACCATGGATTGTGCCAATTCCCGGCACCACAAAACTGGAACGACTTGAGGAAAACATGGGAGCCGTTGACATTGAGCTTACAGCGGACGATATCGGCGATATAGAGCGCGCTTCATCAACAATAACAGTGCAGGGTGACCGATACCCGGAGGAACTGATGCGAATGACCGGGCGTTGAGCAATGCTTTTCACTGAAACTCTACAAAACAACATCTCATTGAACTGAATCAATGGTTATGCATAACAATCATGAAGAAAGCATCAAAGCAGTAACGAAAATGTCACTGCAGTTCCTTGCCGAAGTGATCGGGCAATGCCCGGCGGGACTCGAAAGCAGTACAAACAGGGATATCGTTTTTGCCGTGCTTGGTTTCCAGTACGGTGCCGTGCAGAGCGCAGCTTACGTTGCTGGTCTGGACGAAGCTGCCTCCGCCGATATCGCCGAAGATGTCGTCAGCAGAATCAACGGTATGAAAAGGGAGAGAGTGTCAAAATTCCTTGCCCTGATGCCAAAGCTTGCTGAAAAGGAGTATCCTCCGATTGGTATCGGCGGCAAAGCAATTATCGCTTTTTACAACTCCTCCACTGACGAGGAGAAGCTGTCAGCATCTGGTTTGTTGCGGGAAATTCTTTGTCAGATCGATGAGGAAAACATAGCTGGAACACCAATACATCTCCATCAACTCTAACCCTTAAGCACGGTATTGCACAATTCAAAAGCTGAATAATGAGCTGTCTGTGATCGGAAAAGAGAAAATAATCGCTAGCAAACAAGTCCACTCATGGAAAAAGGAGATGTTTTGGAGAACCTTGAACATCCAAATCAAGAACAGTATCCTGGACAGAAAATTACTGTAGTGGTCAACCCTCAAAGGGTTTGAATGTTATCATGATGCTCACGCCAGATAAAGATACCGCATCGCATTTCTGTTACACAACTGCTCTTTCTCCTCCAGTGTGAACGCACCTGTTTCAGCAAAATATTGCAGATAGGTGCCATAGGTTGTGATATCCTGAAGATTGATCATGAAATCTGAGCCGAATATAATCTTCTCCATCAACCGCTGCCTGTCAGCACCTTTACTATCAAAAAACAGCTTCAGCTTGCCATAAATTTTACGGTCGACACCCTGATACGATATATCGGTGTAAACATTGGCATAATTCAGCACAAGCTCTGCAACCAGGTCTCTCCAGTCATCCCTCTCAACCCCGCCGAAATGGGCAAGATTGAGTCGCAGTTGTTCGTATTGTTTTTGCTGCAAAACTTTAGCCCATTTTGCTGGACTGGCAAATTCCCTGTATTTCTTGTCAACAAGGAAGCCGCCGGAGCTGCAATGTGCCGTCAGGGGAATGTTGTGGCGTATGCAGAACTCATAGAGATACTGAACCTTTTCCCGTTCCATCTCCATCTCCGTGTTGTCTATATATCCATCCGTCTTCTCGGGCCAGGGGTTGAAGCCCAATGGCGGATACACTTTGATACCGGCAAAGTGATAGGAACCGAGCGATTCGATATTACCGTTGAAGGTGCTCCAGTCAAGCTCCGAGAGCTTGCGACAACGCATTTCAGGAGTCGTGTCGTTCTCGAATTCTCTGAAATTCTTGTCAAGAAGATCTTCAAGAAAACTCGTAAGACCTTCAGTAGGAGGAAACGATTTCAACTGGTAATTCTGTGTATTGATACCTATAAACGGATGAATCCCGAAAAGGGGAGGAATCGGGCTGCTTTCTGATTTTATATAGGCATCCCTGTGGCGGTAATAGTCCCTTATTCCAAGGCACAAATCTTCAATCTGAGCGACAACAGGCTTCCACCGTATTTTGTAGGGGGAGTTCGAGTTCTTGTAATTCTTCAGGCCGAAATCCATAATAAGAGGAGTCATCACAATTTTGTCATAGACTTGCTCTTCTCCACTATCTTCATGTAGAGTCAGACCGCCCTTTGTTCCAAATTTATTTCTCAGCTCCTCTTCCAGTTGAATCAAGCAATCGCCGATATCCGTCTCCATCACGGCCAGGAGATTCATAATATTGGCAACCTTTTTCTTGAATTTCCCGATAAGAGCAGCCCTTGTCGGTGAAATGAGCAGAAACAGTACCACAATCAATCCAATCAGCACACCCAGTGTGAACAGAAACAACAGGGGCAGAAACAGCAATAGCCAGAGAACAAGTTTGAGAACCAAAGGCAATGCGCTCAACTTCTCGTAAAGCTTGACGAGCACTTTTGGCATTGCATCCCGGAAGGTCCTCTTGATCATCACCGTAAGATTGGGATGACTCAGGTTCATCATGTGGCAATGGGAATCATAAAAAGCAGCCATAGTGTTCCTCCTGATTAGATTCGTAAGAATGGAAGCCGTATGAGAACCTTCCTGCCGGAGGGGTTCTTTACGGCATCACCCAATACCTAATACTTAAAAACCATGCTTTTCACAGTATAACACACAATCTCACCCCATCAAAACTCATCAATCAAAAAGCCGACGTCACTCCTGAACCTGCACTGCCATCCCGTCTTTCAGCTCATTGGAGGGATGCACCACAACCCTCTGCCCCTCACGAACCCCGCCAAGCACCTCAGCCTGCCAGGTGCCGCGCATCCCGAGAGTGACGCTCTTGTCAACCGCCTTGCCATTATCGATCACAAAGAGATGCCATCCACTTTTTCCCCTGAAGAGGCTGCTGACCGGCACCTGAAGCACACTCTTGGCTTCACGGAGCACAATGCTCGCCTGAACACGGAAGTTATCGCCGAGCAGGGGTTCATTCGTTCCAAGAACTGCTACGATGTTAACCCGTTTCTCCTCAATACCGAGTGCTGACACCTTGTTGAAGGCTGCAGGGCCAACAGTTTTTACCACACCCTGCAACTCCTTTTCACCACCCCAGTTGGTAATGAGCACCCGGTTTCCCTGCTTTACCGCAATGGCATCAGAGGAGAGCACGTCAATCACGATTTCAATCGCCGAAGGGTTGCCAATATCAAGCAGTGGTGAACCGGCAATAATTATCCTTTCACTTTTTTCATGGATCCTGAGCACTCTCCCATCAACCGGAGAGAAGACACGAACAGGCTTACCTGCCGTCTGCTGATCAACCACTGCCTGAAGAGCTGCAAGATTGAAATGGGCAGCTTTAACAGCGGATCTGGCCTGATCGGACTCTTTTTTTGATATATTCGTCTCATTCTCTGCAAGTTCATAGCTCTCTTTTGAAACAGCACCTTCGCGATAGAGGTTCTGTTGCCGGACAAAACGGCGTTCGGCCTGCTCAAATGAGAGCCTGACCTGCCGCTCCCGGGCAATGGTCTCGTCAAGGGCTGCGCGGGCTGAACCGACGCGAGACAAGGCTTCACTGTAGGCCCGAAGATCAAGCTCCGGGGGCAACAGCTCCGCCACCTGACTACCCTTCTGAACAACATCACCCTCTTCCATTCGCACTCTCACCAGCTTTCCTGTCACCGGAGCGGCCAGGACAAAGCGATCATTGACACGGGTTACTCCCTCGCCATCAAGGGTCACCTGCAAGGCACCCCGCTTCACCATACCGGATTCCACAGGAAGCGGAGAGGGCCTGAAGACAAAAAAGAGGATCACGCCAGCAATCGCCAATGAGATCCCGACAAGGCGTTGTGTTTTTGAGAGGAGCATCATCTATTCCCTTGTTTTCAAAACTTCAACCAGATCAAGCGTTACCAGCCACCGTCTGACCAAAATGCCAGAGAGCGCTGGAACAATAATGATAACCGTAAATGCAAACAGAAAGTTATAGGAGCTGAAGACAAGCGGCAGCCGGTAGAGTTGATCTAAGCCCTTTGGCCAGCAACCAGGAAAGTACGATCCCGATCAGAAAGCCAACCGGAATGGCCAGAATGGTAAGCAGCGCCTGCTCGCCCAGCAGAATGACCGAGACTTCAGCTCCCGTCATGCCAAGAACCCTGAGGCTTGAGAGTTCATGTGCCCGTTCCGAGAGCGAGATACGCGCCCCGTTGTAGCACAAGTTCCAGAATCTAACGAGAAAAAATCCCTATAACTTGTTATATATAAAACTATTTGCGTTTAATGGCGAGTTCCTTTCTTGTGACTGCATCGACATGTAAACAAATTAGCGACTACGCCTCTCTCTTTTTTCGCTTAAAAAGTACTGACCACAAGTATATAATGAAAAATTTTCCGGGAACTTCCGATTTAAATGCAATAGGTTACAGGTTTTCTAACTTCATGATTTTCTGGAAACTCTTCTGAAGGTACGGGGGTGGCTGAACCAGCCATCCCCCGTACTGATAGTATATTCATTTTTTTTAACTCTATGAGGCGGGCTGGACTGAAACATTCACTTCCCAGCCCTGGCCACCGACCACGATAAAAACCTTGAGTTCTGTCATACCTTGCGGTATATTTGTTGCGGTAAACATCTTGGCTTCCGCATTATAGTTTAACCATGAAGGTAACGGGCTCCCGTCAAGCAAGGTAATTGTGGTAGCACCACCGCTGGAAGCAGCGTTTTTCGCCTGCTCCGGAAGATCAAATTTGATAACAGAGCCTTGGTCAACAAGCCCTTTTGGAACAGTAACAACAACCAATCCTGATGCAGTACCTACTGGTGGATTGACGACAGTAACCCTCAATCGTTGGTCTTGCAAGATAAGCGATGATTCCGGAGCTGTCGGGTTGCCTTGATAAGGGGAGCCTGTCGGCGGCACAGGTTCAGATAAAAGCTGCCGCTCACGTGTGTCTGGAGTGACTGTCAACACTCCATCAACGGCCGAGAAATCGTAGTTGCTGGCACTCAATCCAGCGACGCTGCCGGTGATGACAGCGGAACCCACTCCCGTGTTGGCTGTGGCAGTACTGCTGCCGGTAGCTGTACCGGTTACTACCCCTGCTGCCGTCTCTTCGTTCACAAAGCCGGAAATAGTTTCGGTAAAGACGGGATTGCTTGAACCGTAAAAGCGGCTTTGAGGGTCAGCCGTCACTGTCAGGTGCGCCTTGCCGATGGTCAGTGTTCCGGGTGCATAGGTAATCGCGTAGTTATCGAGCATACCAAAACCAAAGATAGCTGAGCCAGGCGTAATGTCATGCGTTGTGCCTGCATTGGCGGTAGCAGTTGCCGTAGAGGCAATAGTATTCGTAACACTGGTGATAGCATCGCTATTGACCAGTCCACTATGTGAACCATCACTACCGGTCGAAGCGGTGAATGCTGTTACCGTCGGGTTAACGCTACCGTAATATCGGCTGGTGCTCACTCCCGTAATGGTCAGCGGGCGTGGATTAATGACCCAGTTGACTCCACTTCCGGCACTCAACGTGTAGCTGGCATTACCCAGCGTTATGCCGCCGGAGTACGTTTCGCTATACGTGGCGGCGATCGAAGTTGCACTGAGTGGATTGCTCCAGATTACCGTACCACTTGGCGAGGCATCGTTGACAGCGTTACCGCCCGCACTGGCATCATAATACCCATACGTAAAAATCGGAGTATCGCCGTAATAACTGCTACCAGGAATAAGACGAAGATAAATCCCCGTTGCAGAGGTTACAGGGGTGATTGTTTCTGGTCTCGTACTAAAGGCATACAATGCTTGATCAGCGGTCACATTGACGACATTAACCTTGCTTGATGCGTCAGTAAACGTGCCGTTTATTGTTGTCTTACTGGTGTTGGCTGGTCGATTATTGTTCCAAAATTCAGCATTACCTGAGAGATTCAGAGTCCCGATGCCACTCTTTTTCAATTCGTAAGGCCCGGAATTTTGCCCATTGATTCCAACGATCGGCGCAGTTATATCGCTATTCTTTCCGATATCTATTGTCAGTATACCATTTCTGATGAGAAGACTACTTCCGCCAAGCGAGAGAGAACCAGCAGTCTTGATCATTTTATCCGATTCAGTAGATGCCACACCGTATGCATCACCACCGTTGCCTGCGTAACCATTAATGACAATATTACCATCCTTTGCAATGATCTGAGCATAACTTTCAAGGAGTACGCCAACACTGCCGACTGAAGCAACGTTGCTTCCGTTACCTCCATAGCCAGTAATGTTGATAGTGCCGTTACCCGCTGTCGTGACGGAACCAAATTTGATCCAGACTCCCCAGTTACAAGAATTGTTACTTGTATTTCCCTTGCCTCTGATAACAATGTCTCCACCCGTAGCAGAACTGCTCCCTGTCAATACATTAGAGTTAAATGTCGCACCACCATCACCGCTTGCATCTACCAGTCCTCCAAAAACTCCATCAGAAATGTTGACACCAGAAGGATGCCAGCCGTCAGTTGGATTGGCAACAGCATATCCAGATGCATTACTATCTCCACCACCTATGGTTACATTGCCACCATAGGTGGTGATTATTTTTGTTATCGTAACAGCGCCTGTCGCTCCACCCCCTGCACGTGCAGCCAACACCAGATTCAAGGGAGAACCCAAAGAAGCTGAGATATTTTGTGAGACTTTAATATCTCGATCCGCTGCCAATGTCAGTGTGGTTGCAGAACCGCTGGTTTTCGTTACAGCATCGTTGACCAGGATATCTCCGTTGCCACTGGTGGATGTATAAAGATTTGTGGCACTGTCGGTACCAGTAACAGTCTGGATGGTAACCGAATTTGAATTCAGCAGGTTGCCTAACGCTGCACCGGTGATGTTGCCACCAACTGCTGCAATAGTGAAGTTGTTGGGATCAAGCAGGAAGGTGCCGTTTTGTCCGGTGGAAGCCACAGTGGTAATATGAGCGCTGTCGGTGATTTTGACCTGGCTGCCGGAGGCCTCTATAAAACCGCCATTACCGCCGTCGGGTGCGCTGGCATCGAGGGTGCCACTGACGAGAGTCTGGCCATTATCCATATCGGAGAGCAGCAACATGCGTCCTGCCTTGTTCTTAAGAGTATGGGCCTCGATGACGCCGCTGTTGGTAGTAGTTGCCATCCTCAGGGCGTCGGCGGCTCTGGTGGTCATCACCACCACGCCGCCGTCGGCCTTGATGAGCCCTTTGTTTTCAACGAGGGCATCAACAGCGCCCTGATCAACGGTAAAGTTGATAAGTCCGTCACCGGTGAAATCAAGCGTCACCTTGTTGCCTGCAGCGAGGAGGGAGCTGCCGCTGTTGGCGGTAATGCTCCCGTCGTTGGTCACGATGGGTGCCATAAGGGCAACCACGCCGCCATCCAGTGCCTTGATGGCTCCCTGATTGAGGATGGCCCCGGCACTGCCGTTGCTGCTGAAACGGTAGTTGCCCGCAAGAAAGTCGCTGTCGGGCAGGTTGAGCGATGAAGCAACCAGACCGCCAACATTGACTGCGGCGTTTTTGCCAAAGATGATACCGGAAGAGTTGATCAGGAAAACCTGTCCGTTCGAGGCGAGTGAACCCATGATCTGACTCGGATTGCGGTCGGCTATGCGGTTCAGCACTGCAGCGTCAATTCCGGGCTGGTTAAAGCGGACTGAGGCATTTTCGCCGATGTTGAAAGAGACCCAGTTGGCAATCATTTTCTGACTTGTCTGGTCGATCGTCATCCTTGTCCCACTGGTGTTTATGGCCCCAGTGCCAGAGGTGATCTGCCCTCCCGTGGGTAGTGCCGTGGAGTCAATGCCGTAAGCCACTCCTGTGGAGGAGAAAAGTGCTGTCAGAACAGCAATGCTTAAAAGTTGAGAAGTGGGAACTTTACCATTTCCCTTGACCTTTTCGGAGACGACAATCCACTTCTCCTTTGTTTTCGACCATATAAGGTTGAATATCTTGTTCATAGAGCAACTGTTGAGTACGTTGTAAAAGAGTTTAGACCAAGCGTTTGGCCTTGTATGAAATCAACTCAAAAAAAGAAGGTGGATTGCAGCCAGAAACGACTCTTGTCGTTCAGTCCGTCTGAGTTATTTCCAGCAAAGCTTCGTCCTGCATTATCGCCAATAACATGGGCCAAGGTGGCGCGAATGGAGATGCGCTCTGAATACGAATAGTTGATACCTGCACCGGCGCCAAGCAACCAGTAGTCGTTGCTCCCCGTGGCGTTTGATATGTCACCAGCGTAACGATCGTTATTGATGGTGATGTGACCACCGTCATAAAATCCGATGAGCTGGAGGTTCCCCATTGTTGCTGCAAGGGGAAGAGCGTAGCGGATTTCGGCGCTCAGAAGCTGCCCTTTATCGCCGGAAGCTTCACTAATGGGATAGGCACGCACTCCGTTGGGTCCGCCAAGTGAGAACTTTTCGCTCGAATCGAGGTTTCCGACGGCCATCTGGGCATTACCGGACAGATTGAGGTTCAACCGCTTGGAGAGGCGCTGCAGACGGGCCACGCCTGCGTTGATGCGGGTGTAACTCCCCCTGGTACCATTGATTCTGGCATCTTCTGCCGTCAGGACACTGGCTTCTCGCAGCGATCCTGTCGTGATTCCAGCGTTGTAACTCAAAGAGCCTCCGCTAAAAAGCTTGTCGTAGCAATCACCGTTGATCATGACGGTAGCGTTGTTAATTTTTTTGTCGTGTATGTTGTTTTCGCCCTGATTGTCAACAAGCCCCCTGAAGCCATAGGACACACTTGCGGTAAAGTTGGCATTGCGGGTGCGGAGCAGCGGGTAACTGAGACCGGCATCAATGCTGTTGCTGTTGCCCTTATAGAGTAACGAGGCGAAGGTGCCACCGAGTTCATAGCGCATTCCAGTGTAAGTGATGTTTACTCTGAGGCCGTCATAAGCAAACGGAAAACTATAGCCAACGCGCCCTTGTGCCAACCCTGATGCTTCGGTCAAAAGAAGGGTCAACTTGTCACCGTACTGAAGAGGGTCGTTGACAAAGACCATCGCACTGCCTCGCCATGTACCAACGTAGCGGTTCCCCTGGTTGTCGCCATAGAGCATTCCGGAAATAAGTCTTCCTTCGGTGACCGCGACATCAACTCCACTGGTGCCCGATACCGTGCCCGGCACCAAAGAGGCTTTGGCCGATATACCTGGTAGATCGTTCATAAGCAACACTGCACGTTCCAGTTCCAGCTCTTTAATCGGTTCGCCCGCATGCAGAGGCGATAGAGCGATTCGGTGAAGAGAAAGCGGGCTGATTCGTAAGCTCTTGTTGCATTTGATGTTGACCTTTCCGTCACTTTTTACCTGGGAGATGGAAATGGTGATGATACCGGAGGTAATATCCTGCTGCGGAAGATAGCCCCTTGCCTGCAACCATCCTTTTGCCTTCAGCAATGCGGAAACTTTGTCGGTCAGGCCATTGAGGTCCCCCAAGGTGACGCTTTTGCCGATGAAACCGGAAACCACTTCATGAAGCTCTGCTTCGGTTGCCAGCCCTTCGTATCCGATGAAGGTAAATCCTTTCACCAGAACCTGAGCCGTTTCCTCCCCTTTTGAGAGCGGCTTTTTTGCGTTTTGAAGAGTGGGAAGCTGCCCTGACAACTGTTGTTGCGACTGCTGCTGATCGCGCAGGATGCTGCCCGCATCAGGAATTGGGGCAGCTGAAAGCTGCATGGAGGGCTGAGGGAATGAGAGAACGAGCAAGAGAGCCGTCAGGGAGATCGCTTTTTTTGTAACAGGAGGTTGCACGGGAGATACGGTTTATTTAATGTTTGAGAAATCGAAAAGCCTTTAGTAATTCCAGGGACAAGGCATGAATAAATTTTACATCATCGAGGCATATCAGCATCCTTTTATTCACAAGGCTCCCTCGATTTAACATCCTGAATGAGCCTATTGTTATAAAAATAAATCAGATGTAGATTCCTGTCACCGTCGCTTCAACAATAAATTTGTTTCAACAATCGATGATGACGTTAACGCATTGGAATCTTTTAGATCGCTGGTGTATATATATTACAACCGGTACAAAAAAAATATCCGTGGAAATACTCATTTTTGGATTTTCGCAATGCGCATCCGCTTCAAAAAAGCAGTATTTGATACCAAAGCGCGATAATTGCTTATGAATCAAAGAAGCCACACATGCAACACGGAAAATATTCTCTATGACCTGGATTAACGACTGAACCCTCAAGCAGTGGGGAATTTAAATTACCAGCAGTACGGGTAAATACAGCCCAAAATTGTTAACTTTATTTTTTTTTAACAGTTGACTCCATAATCATATAGTGAGTGCATCCTCTTGGATACAAAAACCATCATATTAGCACTGGCATTCGGTTCGTTCATTTTTGGCTTCCTGCTGATACTCTTTCAGTATGATCAGGAGAGATCTCGACGAGTTCCGTTCTGGATCACATCAAAATTCATGCAGGGAACAGGAACACTCATTTTCTATTATAGCGAATCCATCACATCGCCTCTCGGCATGATGCTGTCAGCAATATTACTGCTCTCAGGCTGCGCCTATGAAGGTTGGGCTGTTTTTCATATTACCGGACGCACGGTGAGTCGCAAAGTGCACTCTTTCACCACTACCGGAATTATTGCCATCTGCGCAGGCATGATGTACCTTACCCAAAACCATCGAATGGCGACCACGTTTCTGCTCCACACTCTGTTTTATCTGTTGCCAGGTCTGGTAATTCTCCGAAATCCCGGTAAACACTCTCCCTTGCGTACGATGCTTGCCTACAGTTACCTGTTGCTTGCAGGTATCTTTTTTGCCGGTGTATTACAATTCTTGCTCGTGCCTTATCAATCCTGGCCAGCCGCAGAATTGTTCATCAACCAAATTACACTACCATCGGTCTTCTTTATGATGCTGATCAGCGGTTTCAGTATGCTGCTTCTGGCAAAAGAGAAAATCGATTCAGAACTTGATGCAGCACTCCAGGCAAAAAAAAGGTTTCTCCAGATGGTTTCACACGAGTTCCGCACTCCATTAGGCTTGCTCTCTTCCAGCACCGATATTGTATATCACTATTGGGATCGATTGACCCCGGAAGAACGAACAACACAGACCAAAAGAATACACAGCGGAGTTGAACAAATTAATTCTTTGATTAGCTCTATCCTCTCCTTCAATCAGCCGAAAAACAATGACGGTGAAGCTTCAATCGGCTTTGTTGCCGTTGGCGCACTCTGCCAGATAATAGCTGAAGAAGTAGAGACTGTATGGAACAACGAACAAGTTTTCTGCCTCTCGATTGCAGAAAATTGCGCAGACAGATTAGTTGATGAAAACCTCTTCAGACGGGTTGTCCAGAATCTGCTCACCAACGCATTCAGTTATACCGAACCCGGAGGTGATGTCACTCTTCGCCTCGCCCACAGTCGCGATATGCTGCTGCTTGATGTGTCTGACTCAGGCATAGGCATTGATATGGGTGATCAAAAAAATATATTTGATAAATTTTTTCGCGGCCAGAACATCGGGTCACGGCGAGGGCTGGGACTGGGACTTTCGATTGTTCAGGAAGCGCTGACCCTTCTGAAAGGCTCCATACGCGTTGAAAGCAGTATTGGACACGGCACAACCATGCATGTAACAATCCCTTTGATACCTGAGCCGAAATGACAACGTCCACTCAAACCTTTACCCTGCTTGCTATTGAAGACGACCCGGCCTATCTGGATAACATTGAAGTCATCCTCCGCATGGAAGGATTTCGCGTCCTTAAAGCGCTGGGTGCAACATCGGCATTGGCTCTGCTGCAGCATGAAATCCCTGATTTGATCCTCTGCGACATTATGATGCCGGAAATGGATGGATACACCTTTTTTGACATGCTGAAACAGGATAACGCGCTGGCGGCTATTCCGTTCATATTTATCACGGCTCTGGATCATCGCAACGACATCAGAAAAGGGATGGCCGCCGGAGTTGATGACTATCTGACCAAGCCGTTTTCAACAGAAGAGTTAGTCGCGGCGGTATATGGGCGACTGGAGAGGGTTAACGCACTGAAACAAAAGGCAAGCCAGACATCATTGAAAAAAGATGTTGACTGGCTGCGCAACCAGATAACAAAACGGGAGCTTGAAGTCCTTCTGCTGGTTGGTGGTGGCGCAACCTCAAAACAGATAGCAAAACAACTCTGTATCAGTATCCGAACCGTTGAAAACCATCGCACACATTTAATGGGAAAACTTGATGCCCCCAACGCTGCCACCCTTGCCCATTGGGCGCTGGTTGCCAGGCAATTGTGAGTACCTCAAGTAAGTCGTTAGCGAAACCTGAAAAAACTATTGTCGAGTCATGTATTAAAGTGGCCATTGAAAAATGATTACCATGATTGGTATTATTCGACTATCTTTATTCTTTAAAATATGTTATAAGGCATACAAGAAATAAAGCTATACGACTTTATACACATGAATCAACACTACTCCCTTGTTTTCAAAACTTCAACCAGATCAAGCGTTACCAGCCGCCGCCTGACCAAAATGCCAGAGAGCGCTGAAACAATAATGATAACCGTAAATGCAAACAGAAAGTTATAGGCGCTGAAGACGAGCGGCAGCCGGTAGAGTTCAGAGCTGAGCCCTTCGGCCAGCAACCACGAAAGCCCTACCCCGATCAGAAAGCCAACCGGAATGGCCAGAATGGTGAGCAGCGCCTGCTCGCCCAGCAGAATGACCGAGACTTCAGCTTCCGTCATACCAAGAACCCTGAGGCTTGAGAGTTCACGCGCCCGTTCCGAGAGGGAGATACGCGCCCCGTTGTAGACCACTGCGAAGGCCAGAACACAGGCAAAAGTTGTGAGAATAAGCGTCGATGTG
>SESG01015303.1_pt1 | contig 13355 bp, 14 predicted proteins | sample 3171421 | NCBI WGS metagenome assembly SESG01 (sample SAMN10866946, study PRJNA518727) | freshwater metagenome | biome: subpolar coniferous forest; feature: holomictic lake; material: water; isolation source: holomictic Lake 227, 6 m and 8 m depth | place: Canada: near Kenora, Ontario | collected... | reverse complement strand
GAGGCAACTGGAAGAGGCTGCAGGCATTGAGCACTGCGAAAATCCCGATCAGGAGGGCACTGACGATGTTCGATAAATGGGTCAATCAGGATATCGGGAAAGGGAGCAACATCAACGAATTCGCCTTCAGTGCTTGGCACGACCGACGTGCCCTTTTATGGCAATAACCAAATGCTGATGCAAACGGTTATTTTGGGGTAGTGAGGAGGTTACTGTGCCCAAAGTATTATTGTTGAATGATTTTTAACTTATTTTTCGTAAAATCGTATATACCGAAAACAAACAATAATCTTCAGCGAAAAAAAGTGGGGAACGTATGACGATTCGAGTATCGGAAACAACTCGAAACATTATCTGTAAAAGCCTTGATATTGACAGGTTATCAGAAGTTATAGATATGAGTTATGGGGGCTTTTCAACAACAGCCGATGTTGATCGAGCGAAAACCGGGCTTTACTCCGACAGCAACAGAGGTTCTGTCAGGCTCAATACTGGGCGGTACTATACTGCCAAAGAATATGAAGAGCGTATAAACCGCATAAAAAACATGAAACTTCCTTATTAGAGATAAAAAAATAATGGGAATTGCGCCAGGCAAAGAAAATGAGAATGGATTTTCAAAAGAGGAGATTGCTCAATTAGAAGCTCTCGCATCTCTTTATATGCAGGCGAAGTCCCTGATATTATACTCTGAGGAGGTGGATCCTGATTATCGCTCCAATTTACAGACAATAAAGGAATTACGAGACGCTTTTGACCATCTCATGCGGATCATCGTTGAGCGGTTTAGCGATGATAAATCCGCCCTTGGAGACACTTCAGGGAGTGAATATTTCCAAAAAAACATCCAGAAGTCTATTGGCCACGTCTATCGCGCCGCATTTGACGCTTTAGACGGGGCTGTAATGTCTTTGAGAGAAAAAATCATATCAGGACTTGATGAATTTCCTCTTGAAGCAGTCAAGGATATTCTTCCAGAATACTGGGATATTCGGGTGAAACTCGAAGAGCTTAATGAAACCATTGGTGACCACCGAGCACGGAAGGATATTGGCGGAAATATTGGTGAGACACTCGACCGTTTTGTTAAGGATGTTGATATACTGAAAAGCTTTCACAAAAAGCTTCTTTCTGCTGGTCCAGCTCTTGAAGAGTACAAAGAGAGGAAAAATAAGGACGGTATAAAAGAGAAGAAATCGCAGGTAAGAATCTCAATTACCAACGCAATTATAGGAGGAATCATTTGCGCGTTGGTTGGGGTCATTGCCACGGTAGGCTTCAGCGTTTTTTTCCAAAAAACAAATACCCTTGACAAACAGGCACCCCCTCAAATGTCTTCTCCGGCTACAAAATAAGTTCACAAGAATTCTGACTAAGCGCCCCACAAGAATTGATACCGAAATGAAACAAGGCAGAACGTTAAAGTATAAGGCTTAACTGACTCGAAATCAAGGAACAACTTGTTGTTGAACGCTTACTCATGATGTGTGAAGAATATTCCTGACCAATCGGTAAACGGTGGTGCCGGTCTCTTTTGGCCAAGTGTCGTGCTGGTTGTTATCCCGCTGTTCTGCTCTGCGGATTGCTTCATTAATCATTTCGACAGTAATCTTGCAGGAGTCTATTCCTTTGTCATATTCGGGCAGATATCGCTTTAAACGCTCTGAACACTCGCGGGATGTGGCAATTCCTGAAGCATCTTCAAAATGAAGCAGAAGCCAGTATTCAAACTTTGGGTTACTCAATGCAAAACCAAAGTTTTTCTGAATAGTTGACCAGGCATAAAGCTGATTGAGTTGATTTTCATCCCACTGGTCACGGTCGGCAATCAACCACGCTTCGTCTGAACTTTTCAGGCTCTCTTTTTTGAGATAGTGTTCCATTTTTTTCAAGAGAGCCAGTGGGGCCAAGCCTTCTTTTGTTTTGAGACAATGTACCTTGATGACGGAATGATTGTTTTGTAACAAATCGAAATATTCTGGCTCTGTTTTATTTCCTTCAGTGGCAAGAACAAAGAGTTTCCGGTATCTTCGCTCGCCGATGCGCCGTTGAAAGTCTCTTCTTGGTGTGGCCATTACTCTCCCACTGTAGTTTTTTTATCGCAGGGGTTCATTATCATTGGCATAAGGCTGGTACGCATTCTTGGTATGCCGCCGAGCCGGCCCTGGAGATAACTTTTCCGGATATCCTTGTCGTAGCGAACATCTTTATAGTCGCTGAATGACCACAGGCAGGATGAGCCTGATGCATTGCGTTCAGCAACCCACATTTCATCACGCCGGAACAGTTGCTGATCCATCAGCAGAACGTCATGGGTGGTGAACAAGAGCTGGCAACGACTCTCTTGAGAACAGTTTTCAAGATAGCCCTCCAGAAGTGAGCGGGTCAGCAGGGTGTGCAGACTGCGATCAAGTTCATCAATGATATAGACTTTTTTTGATGAAGGGGCGGAGAGTTCCAGAAAAGCCGGCAAGAGATCAATCACCCGGCGGGAGCCATCTGATTCCTGTTGTAACTCAAATTTTGCCTCCGTTCCGTCTGTTTTTTGATGAAAGGTTACCAGCTTCCAGGCAATGAGTTCACCCTCTTTTCTTGTGACCACATAGCGGTCAAGGTCGGGCTCCAGCCGTATCGCTTTTCCCTCTTTGACCTCTTCCTGTATCAGATTTTTTATGGTATCAGGGAATGGGAGATTATCAAACGAGATTTTCTCGCCTCCGAGATGAGTGATTCCGGTATCAAGTTTTGGCAGCATGGTATTCATGGTGGCATACAGTGGATGCCCTTCATCGAGAAACTGCTCGAAGGGTTCAAATCTTGAATCGGGAGCGACCAGTTCCAGAATATTCCTGAACCAGTTGTAGACTGGACGGAAGGTTTCAACTTTTTGTGAAACCGAGTTAGTGAGAAATAACTGATTATCGCGTGTGCCCTGAAAGGCAAACTCAAGGAATGGGCGCTGTTCAAGGCCAGTGCCCAAATCTATCGCCCCATGGTGCCGGTGATAGAGTGTTTTTTCACTACCCGATGTGATTTCGATCAGTTTCTCTTCCAGAACAGCTTTTCGGGTAAGGGTAAAACTGAATTCATAAATTGCTTCATCAATGAGGAGTTCAAATGAAAAACTGGAAGGCTTGGTCGTGCATTGCGTATTGAGGCGGAAGGTCTCGACGGGAATGAGGGCATCGGGCAGCGTTCCCCTGACCACCAGATTTTTGGCAAAACTCAGCGCCTTGAAAAAGTTTGTCTTTCCTGAGGCATTGCCGCCATAAATGGCTGCAATCGGCAGTATCCGTGTTGAGTATTTTGCTACCTTTGGAACGCGCTCGCTATGCTGCCGTTCGCGGCTGGCAATCATGGAGAAGGAGACGGGCTCCATGAAGGAGGCCCAGTTTTCAAGAGAGAAATTGATTAACACAAGTGGCCTGTTTTATGAGATAAGATCACTTTCTGAACGCATAAAATATTCTTTTTATGATAGTATTCCTCTTTAAAAGAGAAAATTTCTCATAAGACGATCCTAAAGGTTTGTGGCAGGAGTTATTTTTTATGAGTGTAACTGAGCAGTGATTGTATGATTTTAGTATAATTCTTTTGCTTTTTTTTGTAAAATCAGGAATGGTTATAAATAGACATTAATCAACGGGGAACAGTAAAAATGTTCGGGATAGCATTTACGTCGAAGCAAAAGGCGTTTCTTGATGGTGCCGGGAGCATCTTTAGCCTTACAGGGCCTCCTTTAAGCTCGTTTTCGTTTGGCGATCAGTCAACAGACGCTAAAGCCTTGCAGTCGGACTGGAATGCTGTAGGCTACGATATACAGAAAGCGATGAGTTTTATGTCTGAAGAGATAGAGAATAACAATACCGAAAAAGATGCCGCAAGATAAGAGTGAGTATTTGCAGGCAGAAAATACAGCGAACGACAGCCCTGATACCAGTCAAAAGCTTACAAGAACATCTGTATAAGCTTTTAGTGGGCCATTGCCGCCGCCATCCGTGCTCAAAGGATACGAAGAGGTTGTTCGTGGTTCAGCAGAAAGGATTCTTGTCATGGCAGAAAAACAGCAGGATCACAGAACAGAACAGGAAAAAAAGATTTCAGACGCAATACTTGAGCAAGGCACCCGTGGTCAACATTACGCACTTATTGTGGTTGTCCTTTTTTTGAGCGCATCTGTTTACCTCGCAATGAATGGGCACGAAACAATCGCGACAATTATTGCCTCGCTCAATATCGTTGGTCTTGTAAGCGCGTTTATCGCAGGGAAAGTGTTCGCTCCCAAAGTTGACCATCCGAAAGCAGATTCATAGCTCCCACAACCGCCACACTCACTACACCAGCCGTCCTGTTCATCGTCCCCTTCAGCAAATCCTTGGCAATTGTTCGCCGAGGGGTAGATCAATGATGCGCTGGCTGCCGAAGGCGGTACGCATCACCACCATGCCGGGGTGAAGGTCAACTACCGATCCGATGATGACGGCATCGCGGCCATGCTCGAAGGAGTGCATCACCTCCAGAACTTTTGCGGCATCGGCGGCGGCAACGGCCACAACCAGCTTGCCTTCGTTGGCCACGTGGAGAGGGTCAATGCCGAGCAGTTCACAGGCGCCGCGCACCTCTGCTTTTACGGGAATGGTGGTTTCATTGATGGCAATTCCAACACAGGAGGAAACAGCAAGCTCATTCAGTGTGGCGGCCACTCCTCCCCTTGTGGGGTCACGCATGGCATGAATTGCGGGCGCGACGTCAATCATGGCTTCAATCATGCCGCTTAGCGCAGCGCAGTCGCTCGTTATGCGTGACTGGAAGGAGAGCCCTTCACGCGAGGTCATGATGGCCATGCCGTGATCGCCCACCGTGCCTGAAAGAATGATGCTGTCTCCCGCTGCCAGGTTACGGCATGAGAGGTTGACACCCTCCCTGATGACGCCGATTCCGGAGGTGTTGATGAAGAGCTTGTCGCACTGCCCTTTGCCGACCACCTTGGTGTCGCCGGTGACAATCATCACCCCCGCTTTCCGTGCGGCTTCGGCCATACTGATGACAATGGTTTCAAGATCGGCAAGCGAAAATCCCTCTTCGATGATAAAACCTGCGCTGAGGTAGAGGGGCCGCGCCCCGCCAACCGCCAGATCATTGACGGTGCCGTTGACCGCCAACTCGCCGATGGTGCCACCGGGGAAAAAAATCGGGCTCACCACATAGCTGTCGGTGGTAAAGGCCACCCGTCCCATCGGCAGGTCAAGCTTTGCCTGATCGTCAAGCAGGTCAAGATAGGAGTTGTGGATATGCGGCATGAAGACCCGCTGCATGAGTGACTGGGAGAAGCGTCCTCCTGCACCATGGGCCATTTGGACGGTTTCGTGCTGCATGATTGGTGTCGGGCAGAGAGAGAGAACGGTCATAAGGCAAAATTTCGGTGATAGTTGTAATAGGCAGCACAGGCTCCTTCAGAGGAGACCATGGTGGCGCCGAGTGGGTGCTCCGGGGTGCACTCACGGGCAAATGCAGGGCAGCCGTCGGGCGTCAGTACCCCTTGCAGCACACTGCCACTCATGCAGAGCGGTGATTCAGCGGCGCAGATATGCGCAACATCAAACTTTTTTTCGGCGTCATAGTCGGCGTACGCCTCCCTCAGAGCAAGTCCGCTTCCGGGGATGAGGCCAATCCCCCGCCACTGCCGGTCGGTTACCTCAAAGAGCTGGGCAATAATATCCTGAGCCACACGGTTCCCTTCACGGCTCACCACTCGCCCGTAGCGGTTCACCACCTCGGTGCGACCCTCTTCGAGCAGCTCGACGGTTTTGAGAATTCCTGCAAGCAGGTCAACCGGCTCAAATCCGGTCGGCACAATCGGCACATGAAACTCACGGGCTATTGGCTCATACTCCTCATAGCCCATAATGGCGCAGACATGGCCCGCCGCAAGGAAGCCCTGCACCCGGTTGGCGGGCGAGGAGAGAATGGCACGCATGGCTGGCGGCACCATCACCTGACTGACCAGAACGCTGAAGTTTTTGATCCCTTCGCGTGCGGCCTGCCAGACCGCCATGGCATTGGCCGGTGCCGTCGTCTCAAAGCCTACGGCAAAAAAGACCACCTCTTTTGCAGGGTTGTCGCGGGCAATCTGGAGGGCATCGAGCGGGGAGAAGAGAATGCGCACATCTCCCCCTTCACTGCGCACCATGAAGAGATCCTTTGCACTGCCGGGCACACGCAGCATGTCGCCGAAACTGGTGAAGATCACCTCTTTTTTTGCCGCAATGAGGAGCGCCCGCTCAATGGATTCAAGCGGCGTGACGCAGACCGGACAACCGGGGCCATGGACAAGCTCTATGGTATCAGGCAGCAGTTGGTCAATACCGTTGCGCAAAATCGAATGGGTCTGTCCGCCGCAGATCTCCATGATGGTCCAGTGACGGGTAGCTGTGCGGCGGATCGCCTCAAGCAGCTTCCGGGCAAGCGCTGGATCGCGGTATTCGTCGATATATTTCATGTGGCTCTGATTCACAGCGATTCGAAGGTCGGGGGCTCCCGATCAGGCTCATCAGGGTCAAATGCTCCGCTTTCGATAAGCTCCTGCCAGAGTTTCAGGCTTTCTGCCGCATCCTTTTCGTCAATGATTTTAAGGGCGAAACCGGCATGAACGATGGTGTACTGGCCAAGCTGAATGTCGGGCACATATTCGAGGCAGGCCCTTGTTTTTGAACCGTTCACATCAACAATGCCCATTTTGAGGCCGTTTTCATTGGAGAGTTCAATGAGTTTTCCTGGAATGGCGAGGCACATCGGGCTTGGTGTTTTTTTTGAAAGATGGTGGAATATAGTGGTTACAGAACTCACATTATTGAACACCGTAATAATTTCCTTTGAGGTACTCACGGCCAATGATGGCCTGACCAAGGGAGATGCCGCCGTCGCCGGAGGGGACAAGGGCATGGGTTAGCACTTTGTAACCGTCGGCTTGCAGTTCTCTGACAAGGGTTTCAAAAAGGAGCTCGTTCTGAAAGACTCCACCGCTGAGTGCTACGGTTTTCAAACCAGTCGCCTCGGTTGCTTTTTTGATTAACTCGTGAAAGCTGGTTAACAGAGTGCGGTGGAACCTCTGGCTGATTTCGCTGGTGGCCATCCCCTGTTGCAGGGCTGCGGCTATATCCTGTATCAGTGGTGAGAGAAGCAGAGTCCATCGACCTTTTTGTTCATAAAGAGACCTATTGTTGCCCAAAGCTTCACCACCGCCAGGCATTAGCGCAAAATCTTGTACATTCTCGTACTGCAACCCGTAACGAAACGACTTGTGACCAATTCTCCCCCCGGCGGCATGCATGAGCGCAATGGCGGCCTCTCCCTCAAAGGTGATCTCACCCCGAAGGTTACAGAGGGCGGCAACGGCGTCGAAGAGTCTGCCGCAACTGGAGGTTTCAAACACGTTGACCCTCTTTTTGAGCAGTTCAAGTACCGGTGCAATCTGCCGCTCTTTCATGAAGGGCAAGTCGGGCAGGTCGGGACAGCTTCGGTGAAGATAGCCAAGTGCCGCCCGCCACGGTTGCGTAACCGCCGTTTCGCCCCCCGGCAATGGCATTGGCTCAAGCGAGGCAAAGCGTTCAACACCGGCAGCGTCACCGATGAGGAGCTCTCCGCCCCAGATCGTCCCGTCTGTTCCATAGCCTGTGCCATCAAGTATCAGGCCAATGGCTGGCCCCTCCTCCCTGTTTTCGGCCAGGCAGGCAGCAAGATGGGCGTGATGGTGCTGGACGCCAAGCAAGGGGAGACCCTGCTTCAGCGCCCATTGCGTGGTCATGTAGCCGGGATGGAGGTCGTGCACCAGAAGCTCGGGTGACGCCTGAAACAGGTGCTGCAAATGGGCAAAAACCTGCTCAAAATGGCGGTATGACTCGAAGTTTTTCATTTCGCCAATATGCTGGCTCACCAGCGCATGGGTGCCTTTCAAAAGGGTGATCGTATTTTTCAGCTCTCCGCCGGTACCAAGCAGAGTGGCACCCCCTTCTCGCAAATAAATCGGTGCGGGTACATATCCCCTGCTCCGCCTGATCTGGCGCAACGCTCCTGCAAGGTGGATGGTGACCGAATCGTCGCATTTGAGCCAGATGGGACGGTCATGCACCAGAAAAGCGTCAGCAATCCCCTTGAGCCGCAAGAGTGCCTCCTCATTCTCGCTCGCAATCGGCTCCTCGCTGAAGTTGGCACTCGTCATCACCAGGATATCAAGTTTGCCATCGAAGAGCAGGGTGTGCAGAGGGGTGTAAGGCAACATAACGCCAAGCCGATCATTGCCTGGTGCTATGGATGGCGCCAGTGCGTCACACTCCCTCTTTTTCAGGAGCACAATGGGTGCCTGGGCAGAACTCAATGCGGCAAGCTCACCCTCACTCACCTCGCAGCAGCTCCGAACAAGCTCCAAATCGCGCATCATGACGGCAAAGGGTTTGGCTTCACGCCCCTTTCTCTCCCGCAGGCGGCGAACCGCAGGCTCATTTCGACCGTCTACGGCAAGATGAAAGCCTCCGACCCCTTTCAGCGCAACAATCATTCCCTTTTCGAGCAGCGCCAGAGCGGCGGCGACGGCGTCACCCGACAGCGACACACCTGAAGCATCCTGCAAGGCAAGAGAGGGGCCGCATACCGCGCATGCGGTGGGCTCTGCATGAAAGCGCCGGTTGAGCGGGTCATGGTACTCCTGCTCACACTCACGACACATTGTGAAGGTGTGCATTGAGGTAGAGGCACGGTCATAAGGGAGATGCCCCACAATGGTATAGCGCGGGCCGCAATTGGTGCAGTTGATGAAGGGGTAACGAAAGCGACGGTTTGCGGGGTCAAGCATCTCCCGGCGACAATCGCTGCAAAGGGCAATATCGGGCGGAATGAGCGTCTCGACCCCGGCACCAGAAACAGAATCTCCGATCAAAAAGGCCTCTTCTGCAACCGGGATAATGGTGCTCTCCTCAATGGACTCTATGACGGCAAGCGGCGGACGTTCACTCAGCAAGCGCCTTGAGAACTCTTTAAGGAGAGCGGGCGGCCCCTGCACCTCAATCAGCACACCTGAAGCGGTATTGCGGATAAACCCCCTGAGGCCAACACCGACAGCAAGGCGGTACACAAAGGGACGAAACCCGACGCCCTGCACGATACCATGAACCCGCAAGCACCTCCGCTCCTCCACGCTCTTATCCCGGCTACTCAGTGCTGTGCTATTTTACCTTCGAGCCACTCCTGCAATGCTGCAAGCCCCTCTCCGGTTTTGGCCGAGAATTCAAACCATTCGAGATGGTGGTTGACGCGCATGGCGTTCTCCCGGCATTTGGCCGCATCAAACTCCACATAAGGCAAAAGGTCGATCTTGTTGAGAATACAGATGTCGGCCTCATGGAAGATGGTGGGGTACTTCAGCGGCTTGTCATCTCCCTCCGTCACACTGATAATGACCACTTTCAGCGCTTCGCCAAGGTCAAAGAGCGCTGGACAGACCAGATTTCCGACATTTTCGATGCAGAGCAGTGAATTATCCTGCATCTCAAGTTCCTTCATGGCGCGGTTGACCATCAGGGCATCAAGATGGCATCCCGAACCGGTATTGATCTGAATCACCGGCACACCGAGCGCCTGAATCCTGTCAGCATCATTGGTGGTCTGCTGGTCGCCCTCAATAACGGCAACCGGAAAACGCTGCTTCAGGGCAGGAATGATTTTTTCGAGCAACGAGGTTTTGCCCGAGCCTGGAGAACTGAGAAAATTGAGGACAAAAATTTTCCTTGCCTCAAAATATCCCCGGTTTCTTTCAGCGAGCAGATTGTTTTTCTGAAGCACATCCTGTTCAAGCAGCACCTTCCGGCCTGAGCCCTCATGATGATGATCGCCATGCTCATGGCTATGATGCTCACCATGAGCGTGTTCATGTTCGTGCTCGTTGACATGGAGATGATAGTCACTCTGGCCGGGTTTGCGGAGCACCGCCCCGCCTTCAGTTGAACAACCGCAGGTATCACACATTGTTTACTCTTCCTCCTCTTCTATGGTCATTGATTGAATCAAAAATTCCTCCCCGGAGAGAATCTTCACCCTGAGCGAGCGGCAGGCAGGGCACTCTGCATAATAAAAGTTGACCGGAAAGGTCGTGCCGCACTCCCCACACTCCCCAACACCTTCAGGTTCCTCAATGCAAAGCTGCGCCCTGGCAGCAAGGGTACCTGCCGCCGCCGCTGAAAAACAGAATTTCAGCGACTCTGGTTCAATACCGGCGAGCTTGCCAACAAGCAGCTCAATTTCTGAAATCCATCCCGCCCCCTCCTTCCGCGCCCTCTCCTCCACTGCTTCAACAATGGAGAGCGCAATACTCATTTCATGCATGTAACAGAACCCTGAAAAAAGGAAATTGGTCGATTATTAATTTTCATGTATTTATACCAACTTCCAGAGATTAACAAAAATCTTTCAAAAGAATCCACCCATTCCACCTGGAACGGGCTGGAGAGATTCGTAACACAGGTGCAAACCAGGGATAAACTTGATAGATTTTAGCCATATTGATAACAAAGGAGACGTTGCGATGGTCGATGTTTCCACGAAACCCGGTACGCTCAGAGTTGCGCAAGCCTCCGGATATATTCTCATGCAGCCGGAAACGATTGAGCTGCTCTCCCGTGACGCTCTGCCCAAGGGCAATGTTCTGACAACGGCCAAACTTGCCGGTATTCTGGCGGCAAAAAATACGGCGCACCTTATTCCCCTCTGCCACCAGCTTAACCTCTCGTGGGCTGACATCGTTTTTGACGTCCAGAAAGAGCGCATCACCATTGTTGCTACCGTGAAAACAAAAGAGGCAACCGGCGTGGAGATGGAGGCTTTGACAGCGGTATCGGTAGCCGCACTGACCATCTATGACATGTGCAAGGCGGTCGACAAGAGCATGGAGATTGGCGGAATAAGAGTTGACAAAAAAACAGGCGGAAAATCCCACTCAACAGATGGCTACAGACCAAAAACATCAATTCTTGTCTTGTCGGACTCCATCTCTTCCGGTCAGGCGATTGACCGGTCGGGCCAACTGCTACAGGAAGGATTTGAGGCGGCTGGCTGCCCGATAGGGGAGATGAGGATTATTGCCGACAACAAAGAAGATATCGTTGCAGTCATTGATGAATGGACGGCAAAGGGTATTGAGCTTATCGTCACAACCGGGGGAACGGGTCTTGGCCCCCGTGATGTAACCGTAGATGCCCTGCTTCCAAAATTTTCCCGCAGATTGCCGGGAGTTGAGACTGCGCTTTTTAACTGGGGACAGGGAAAAACGAGGACAGCCATGCTTTCGAGGCTTGCCGCAGGGATGGTGGGCTCTTCGATCGTGATTTGCCTGCCCGGAAGCAGCGGGGCGGCAAGCGATGCCCTTGAGTTGCTTCTACCTGCCCTGTTTCACGCTTTTGCCATGATAAAAGGAGAGGGACACCCATGATGATCACCGTTCAGGAGGCTCACAGCCTCATTAATCAATCAGTGAGAGTGCTGGGCATGGAGGAGTTGCCGCTTGGCCAACTGCTTGGCAAAGTGCTTGCCCGGGAGGTAACAGCCCCTTTTTCACTCCCCCGTTTTACCAACTCGGCCATGGATGGCTTTGCCCTCAAATGGAGTGACATCTCCACCGCTTCGAAGGAGGTGCCGGTTCGCCTCCGGGTTACCGAAAAGATTCCAGCAGGCACTCTCTCCACCTTGCCGGTTGCTCCCGGATGCTGTGCAGAGATTATGACGGGTGCACCAATGCCGGAAGGGGCTGATACGGTGGTGGCGTTTGAAGAGAGCAGCGGCTTTGGGCAAGAATTTGTCGAGATCTACAAGGCAGCGAAACAGTGTGCCAATGTGCGATACAGCGGTGAAGAGGTGGCTCTGGATGAAATAATTCTCCAAAAAGGAGTTACACTCACTCCCTCTGAAATTGCCGTGCTTGCCTCATTCGGCTTTGCATCAGCTCTGGTACACAAACAACCGAGAGTTGCGATTGTCACCGTTGGTGATGAAGTGCGCAACCCCGGTGAAGAGCTTTCCGGTGCCGAGATCTATAACTGTAACCGCTTTCTGCTTGAATCGGCCTGCCGCTCGCTCGGTATTGAGCCGATCATGGTTCGCCATGCTCCTGATGAGAGAGAGTTGTTGCGTGAAGTGCTTGCCCTTGCGCTCGGCGAAAGTGACCTGCTCATTACGGCAGGTGGTATCTCCTCCGGAGAGTATGACTTTGTCCAGGAGGAATTGTCGGCCCTTGGTGTCACAAAAAAATTCTGGAAGATTGCTCAAAAACCGGGTAAACCCCTCTATTTCGGCTCTTCCAATGAAGGGAACGCGGTTTTTTCCCTCCCCGGCAACCCGGTCTCCGCGCTGGTTTGCTTTGTTGAGTATTGCGTGCCCGCGCTTTGCGCCCTGGCGGGAAAGAGAGCCCCTGAAAAATTCCATGCAGCTCTTGCCGAACCCTTCCCTTCCGACAAAAAGCGCCACCGTTTTCTTCTCGGGCATGTATGGGCTGAAGAGGGCCAGCTTTTGTGCACATCGTCGCCGAAAGTTGAGTCACACATGATCACCTCTGTCGTTAGCTCAAACTGCCTGATCGAAACGGAGCCATCCGGAGAGCCGCTTTTAAAAGGTTCCCGGGTACTTTGCACCATGCTCCCCTGGTCAAAACTATAACATCATGCTCTTTCACCCTTTTGAAATCGCCTTCTGCGGTTATTCCGGTTCAGGAAAGACAACCCTCATCAAGGAAGTTGTACGCCACCTCTCTACCCGGTTTTCCATTGCCTACTACAAACATGGCTGCCACCGCTTTGAGATCGACCGTGAAGGAAAGGACTCCTGGATAGTGCGTCAGGCGGGAGCCAACACGGTCATGATTTCAGATCCTGAAAAAAAAGCAGTTATCACTGGCTCTGGCACAGGCACACTGCTTGAGCGTCACGCATTTGCAGAGCATGACCTGCTCATTGTTGAAGGACTCAAGGAGTTGCCGCTGCAAAAACTTCTCGTGGTCGATTCAGAACGCAAAATACTCGACCTCGTCAAGAGTGGCAGCATCACCAATGTTGCGGCACTCATCGTACCCGACGATCCAGCAAGCTATCCCGCTTTCAGCATTCCCCTCTTTCAGCGCGATACTATCGGTGCCATTTCGAGCTTCATAGAGGCACTCCTGCTCGATCGAGCCTTACAGGAGCGGCCACTCTGTGGATTGGTACTCGCAGGAGGCCGCAGCTCGCGCATGGGTTGCGACAAGGCACTTCTTGCATACCATGAGAGCAATCAGCTTCTGCACACGGCGAAGCTCCTGCAACACCAATGCGGTGAAGTCT
>SESG01000597.1_pt1 | contig 13357 bp, 12 predicted proteins | sample 3171421 | NCBI WGS metagenome assembly SESG01 (sample SAMN10866946, study PRJNA518727) | freshwater metagenome | biome: subpolar coniferous forest; feature: holomictic lake; material: water; isolation source: holomictic Lake 227, 6 m and 8 m depth | place: Canada: near Kenora, Ontario | collected... | reverse complement strand
AAGGATGTTCCTCCTTATACTATCGCGCAAGGGAACCATGCCAAGCTCTTCGGTTTAAATTTATTAGGATTAAAAAGAAGAAATTTTGCCGATAAAAACATCAAGGCAATAACCGATGCCTATCGTATTATTTTTCGCTCTTCGCTTCTTCTGGATGCAGCTATAAAAAAAGCTGAAGCTGAAGTGGAAGATTTACCTGAGGTAAGCACTTTTATTAAATTTATCAAAGAATCTGAAAGAGGCGTTTGCCGTTAAAGATTAGCAATATGAAGAAAAATAAACTTAATATCGGAGTTGTCGGTATCGGTCATTTGGGCAGTTATCATCTGCAAAAATACTCCAAATTAGAAAATTGTAAAATTGTTGCCGTAGCTGATGCGCTTTCGGACAGGGCGAATAAAGCGGCAGATATTTATCAATGTGCCGCCTTTACTGATCATAGCGCAATGCTGGGTCAGGTTGATGCCGTAAGCATAGCTGTACCCACAGGCGAGCACCATAAAGTTGCCAGGGATTTTTTAAGGGCAGGCGTGGATGTCTTGATAGAAAAGCCCATCTGCGCAACTTTGGCGCAAGCAGATGAATTAATAGGATTAGCAAAGAAGAAAAATTTAATTCTTCAGGTTGGCTTTGTCGAAAGATTCAACCCTGCAATTCTGGCTATGGAAAATGTCATCGAGACGCCTATGTTCATTGAAGCACATCGGTTACATCCGTTCTTCGAGCGCGGCACGGATGTTGATGTTATCCTGGATTTGATGATTCATGATCTGGACATAATTTTGAAATTTGTAAATTCTCCGCTGACCAGCGTGGAAGCTGTTGGAGTTGCTATTCTTTCCGATAAAATTGATATTTCTAATGTAAGACTTTCTTTTGATTCGGGCTGCATCGCAAACATTACAGCCAGCCGCATTAGCGCCAAGACCATGCAAAAGATACGTTTTTTCGGAGCGGACGGATACCACTCAGTCGATTGCCAGAAACGAGAAATTTTATCTCTGAGCAAAAAGAAAAATGAGGCCGGACAGATGCAGATAATGCAAAATAATATTGAGGTGAGCAGCCATGATCCCTTGGAGGAAGAAATCCGCTCGTTTGTCAATTGTGTAGTCAACCGTACCCAGCCTCTTATTTCAGGAGAGGATGCCCGCAAATCTTTGGCGCTGGCTACGGACATTATTTCGAAAATGAAAACTGCCGAGGTACCATAAAATGATTCCTATGGTTGATCTTAAAAGGCAATACTCTGCCCTGAAAACGGAAATTGATGCCGCCATTGGGGACGTTTTAGAGCAAGCACAATTTATACTCGGCCCCAATGTCAGCAAACTGGAATCAGAAATAGCCGCCTATCATGGTTTACCCCATGCAGTAGGTGTGGCCAACGGAACTGATGCCCTGCTCCTGGCGCTTCGTGCCTGCGGTGTTGGACCCGGAGATGAAGTTATTACAACTCCCTTTACCTTTATCGCTACAGCGGAAGTAATAGCCCTCTTACATGCAGTTCCAATTTTTGCGGATATCTGCCCTGCTACTTTTAATATCGATTGCAATCAAATTGCTGACAAAATAACCAAAAAAACAAAAGCAATTATTCCTGTTCATCTATTCGGCCATCCAGCCGACATGGATCCTATTATGAAAATTGCCGAGAAATACAACCTGAAAATTATCGAAGATTGCGCACAGGCTTTCGGCGCCAGATACAATGGCCGCAAAGTCGGCACAATTGGCGATGCCGGATGCTTTAGTTTCTTCCCCAGTAAAAATTTGGCCGGTTATGGCGACGGCGGCATGGTCATCACAAAAAGTGAAGAAATAGCAAATCAATTAAAAATCCTGCGAAATCATGGCAGCTCAGTGCGCTATTATCACCAGGCAGTTGGTTACAACAGCCGTCTTGATGAAATTCAAGCTGCTATTATTCGCGTCAAATTAAGCAAAATTGATCAGTTTAACGCGGCGCGAAGGCAACATGCGGCAGCTTACTGCGCCGCTATTAACAGAAAAGACATGATATTGCCTTCCTGCGATTCCAGCTGCGAACATGTATATCATCAGTTTACAATACGTGCAAAAAACCGTGACATGCTGGCTAAAGCTCTTCAGGATAAAGGCATCGCCTCAGCCGTTTATTATCCCGTACCACTCCACCTGCAGGAAGTTTTTGTGAACATTTATAATCTTTCAGTAAAATTACCGCAAAGTGAAAATTGCGCGCAAGAAGTTCTTTCTCTGCCGATGTTTCCCGAATTGAATAAAGAAGAAATCGGACTTATTGCCGATGTAATTAATCATGCCTCCTGAAGAAAAAATGATCCTTGCAAAAAAAACTATGGAAGATAAAAAAACTAAGACTATTATGATTGTCGCTGGAGAAGCTTCCGGTGATATGCATGGCGCCAGTCTTGTCCGCGAAATGTTAAGAATTGATCCATCTCTTAGTTTTTATGGCATAGGCGGCAACAAGATGCAGGAAGCCGGAGTTGAACTTCTCGTTAATGCGTCTGAGACGGCAGTTGTCGGTTTGACGGAGGTTATATCAAAATTCGGAACTTTATTTAGAATCATCCGGCGGGTGAAAAAATCTCTGGACGTAATGAAACCGCAACTTGTCATTCTAATCGACTATCCTGATTTTAATTTGAATTTTGTCGCGCCGGCAGCAAAAAAAAGGGGAATAAAAATATTTTATTATATAAGTCCACAAGTCTGGGCATGGCGAAAAAGCCGTATTCATAAAATCAAAAAATTAGTGGGTAAAATGGCTGTCATTCTTCCCTTTGAAGTAGATACATACGCCGAAAAAGGATTTGCGGTTAATTATGTGGGCCACCCCTTGCTGGATCTAGTGAAGCCAGCCTATTCCAAACAGGAATCGCTAAAAAAATTCAACCTGGATGAAAGCAAAACAACCATTGGACTTTTGCCGGGAAGTCGGCTCTCCGAAGTCATTAAATTATTGCCGGAGATGTTGCGGGCGGCAGAAATTTTGGCTCAAAAAATACAAAATGTGCAATTTATCTTACCCTTGGCCGACACTTTGGAAGAGAAAACAGTTGGCGATATAATATCTGGATTTAACGTCAAAGTTAAAGTGATTTCCGGCCATACCTACGATGCAGTGTCCTGTTGCGATCTGGCCATTGTTGCCTCGGGAACGGCAACCCTGGAGACTGCTTTACTTGGCGTACCGATGATTATTATCTATAAGATTTCACCACTTTCTTATTTTATCGGCAAATTTATTGTAGATGTACAAAACATCGGCCTGGCCAACATTATTGCCGGTAAAACCGTAGTGCCGGAGTTCATTCAGGAGGATGTCAATGGGAAGCGAATTGCTGCTGAGGTACTTGATATTCTAACGAATGAAAACAGAAAGCAGGAAATTATAAAAGAACTGGCTGCAATCCGCAGCAAACTTGGCAACCATGGTGCCGCAAAAAAAACTGCCCGCCTGGCCTATGATATGATATGGGGGAAATATGAAACCATTTAAACGACTCCTAAACCTTGCAAGGCCATATAGCAAGCAGCTTGCTGTGGCCATGGTCTTTATGCTGATTGCCGGCGCAATGCAGGCAGCACAAGCGCTTTTATTGAAACCTGTTTTAGATGACGTATTCTTGAAAAAAGATATGGCTACATTAAGATGGGTGCCTTTTGCCGTAATCGGTATTTTTTTCCTCAAAGCTTCCTGTAATTATGGTCAAACTATAATCATGAGCTTCATCGGTTTGAACATCATTACAAATTTGCGCAATCGCCTCTACCAGCAGATCCAGAAGCAATCGCTTTCTTTTTTTACTTCCCATCCTACGGGCATTCTGATGTCGCGGATAACTAATGATGTTAGTTCCATTCAATCGGCATCTTCCGAAGTGATCACCAGTTTAATAAAAGATACAGTTTCTCTCTTTTCATTGGTTTGTGTAATTTTCTATACAGACTGGAAATTAGCATTTGTTGCTTTGATTGTTTTCCCCGCAACCATTTATCCCATTGCCAAATTCGGCAAGAAAATGAGAAAAGTTACAACATCCTCACAAATCACCATGGGCACGCTAACCTCGCTGCTGCAAGAAACCATTTCCGGAACACGTATTGTTAAAGCTTTCTGCATGGAAAAATATGAAAATGAAAGATTTGCCGCCGAGAATCAAACACTATTAAAATATAACATGAAGGCGGTCTCTGTTAATGCCATCTCCAGTCCTCTGATGGATTTTCTGGCAGGAATCGGCATTGGCGGAATCATTTTCTACGGTGGTTATAACGTTATTCAAGGGACATCAACACCCGGCACATTTGTCTCATTTCTTGCAGCTGCATTAATGCTTTATGAGCCGGTCAAGAGACTAACCAATGTAAATAATACGATCCAGCAGGGAATAGCCGGCGCAGATCGTGTCTTCAGCATAATTGACCGTGTTCCGGATATTGAAGATAAGCCCGATGCTGTTGAGCTACCATCAATAACCAAGAATATTGACATTGAAAATGTAACTTTCCGCTATGAAGAAAAACCGGTATTGAAAAATATTAATCTTTCCATCAAATCGGGTGAAGTTATCGCTTTTGTCGGTATGAGTGGCGGCGGCAAGACATCTCTGGTTAACTTAATTCCCCGATTCTATGATGTGTCTGAAGGCAGGGTTCTTATTGACAACCGTGATATTCGTGACGTTACTTTGCAATCGCTGCGTAGCCAGATTGCCATCGTCACTCAGCAGACAATTCTCTTTAATGATACCGTAAGAAACAATATTGCTTATGGAGATATCGACCGCACGGAAGATGAAATCTTAAACGCTGCCAAAGCAGCAAACGCTCACGATTTTATCATGGAGCTGCCCAAAGGATATGATAGTAATATCGGTGAGTTGGGCACAAAACTTTCCGGCGGAGAAAAGCAGCGCATATCAATAGCCAGGGCACTGCTCAAGAATGCACCGATTTTAATTCTTGACGAGGCTACTTCATCGCTGGACACAGAAGCGGAAATCGAAGTTCAGGACGCGCTTAATAATCTCATGAAGGGACGTACCACACTAGTAATTGCCCATCGTCTTTCTACAATACGTAATGCCGACAGAATCATTGCTTTAGTCAATGGGCAAATTATCGAAGAAGGCAACCATGAGACGCTGATGGATAAAAAAGGCGAATATTTCCGTTTGTACAATTTACAGTTTAAAGATGAAGGGAATAATGCCAGAGATGAAATATTGGCAAAGGGTATGGAATGATGGCGGAAGCAGCAGCCGTTACACTGTAATTTCAATAATAGCATTCGCAATTTCTTTGCCTTATCTGCTGATTATTAATTTTCGTAACTGGCTTTACGACAGGAAGATAATTGCCTCTGTAAAACTTCCCTGTCCGGTGATCAGCGTCGGCAATATTACCGTCGGCGGTACGGGTAAAACTCCCTGCGTGATCATGCTGGCACAAATGCTTTCGTCACATGGCTTTAAACCGGCAATTCTTAGCCGCGGTTATGGTGGCAAAAACACAAAATCAGTGAACATTGTTTCGGATGGTAAAAATATTTTACTGGATAGCAAAACAGCCGGGGACGAACCATTCCTGATGGCAAAATCGCTCAGAAGTATCCCCATTATCGTCGGACCACGAAGAATAAAAACAGGTAGCGCGGCAATAAACCTATTCGGAGCAAATGTGCTTATTTGTGATGATGCCATGCAGCACCGGCAAATATTTCGGGATATTAATCTGGTTTTATTGGATAGCCAGGATCCATTGGGTAATGGACATGTCCTGCCGCGGGGAAAACTACGTGAACCGATAGCAGGCCTTAAAAGAGCCAGTGCCTTTGTGCTCACGCGTGCCAATGAGGAGCGGGAAAAAAGTGAGAAGATCGAACAATTAGCAAAGACTGAAAAGATTCCCGTTTTTATGAGTACTCACACACCGAAAGGTATAGTCAAGGGAGATTACAGCGAGCAATTGCCAATTGCCGTACTGAAAGGGAAAAAGGTGTGCGCCTTTTGTGGCATCGCCAAGCCTGATTCATTTAAAAAAACTTTACTCAATGCCGGAGCGCAGATTTTGTCCTTCGATATCTTCTCCGATCACCACCGCTTTAATAAAAGCGAATTGGAGAAAATTAAAGCCAGATTTATGAATTGTCGCGCAGATTTAATAATAACAACACAAAAAGATGGCATGCGCGTTCAGGAGTTCCCCGAATTTTCCAATATGATTTATCTGTTGCAAATAGAGATGGAGTTTATTCCATCTAGTGAATTATTCCAGAAATTTATATTGGATCGGCTCGCGATAGCGCAAAAAATTGGCTAACTACGAGGATATCAGCTTGAAGCAAAGATTAATTGTAAGTATAGTAAGACGTATCCCCTTGAGCTTCAGAAGAAGTTTGGCCATTGTTATAGCCAGGTTAGCTTACTATCTTTCTCTGAAACATCGGCTTATCGCCATTCATAATTTATTACGATCTTTTCCCGATAAGCCGCTTGAGGAAATTATTCGGCTGGCGAAAGCTTCATACACAAGCTCTGCTCTGCTTGTCGTCGATTTCTTTGATGTTCCGTATTTAAACAAAGAAAATTTGCATCAGTGGATTCGCATCGAAGGATTGGAAAATTACACAAACGCCTGTAAAGAAGGAAAAGGAGTATTGCTTTTCAGTGCTCATTTTGGCAACTGGGAGTTAGGCAATGCAGCGTTAGCGATAATGACAAAGCCGTTTATATTCGTTTACCGTATTTTCGACAGTCCTTTTTTAGAAATAGGCATCACCGATGTTCGTAATTCTTACGGCAATATTTCCCTTTCTAAAGACAATGCCATGCGACCGATACTGCGCTTGTTAAAAAAAAGCGCCACAATTAATCTCCTCATTGATCAAAACGTTGCCTGGTATGATGGAGTGTTTGTTGACTTTTTCGGCCGCAAAGCCTGTACAACGTCCGGTCTGGCTCTGCTAGCCTCACATACAAAAGCACCGGTGTTACCTGTTTTTACCCGCCGTCTGCCCGATGGTAAATATTTGCTGGAGATCGGCAAAAGGGTTGAAATTGTCAACTCCGAAAATCGCGATGCTGATGCATTAATCAATACGCAGAATTTTACTAAAATTATCGAAGACCATATTCGCCAATATCCCGAACAATGGTTTTGGGTACATCAGCGATGGAAGACAAAGCTCTGCCAGGAAAAACAAAGAGGCTAAACAATTGATTCTTCAAAAAAACAAAGTCTTCCCACAGGAAGGCATAAATAATATTCTTATTCGCGGCACTAATTGGATTGGCGATGCCATTTTGACGCTACCGGCAATGGCATCCATCCGTGCCACATATCCGCGCGCCCATATTGCAGTTCTTGCTAAACCGTGGGTGGCTGATATTTATAGAACATTTTCTGATGTGGATGAAATAATCATCTATGAAGATAAATATGACACTCCGGCAGGAGTATTTCGTCTGGCCAATATGCTCAAAAAGAAAAACTTTCACGCAGCAATTCTTCTACAAAACGCGATCGAAGCAGCAATCATTGCTTTTGTAGCCAGAATTCCTCTGCGCGCCGGCTACAACTCGGATGCCCGCGGCCTTCTTTTAACCCATAGCGTAAAGCGCACTAAAGAAATAAGAAAAGTTCACCAGATTGATTATTACCTGGGAATGGTCAAGGCGTTGGGTTGTGTTACCGTAGATCGTGAAATGCGGCTTGAAACCAGGATTAACCTTCAGGATGCCCAAAACATTTTACAAAAATATATACCGGAAACAAACACAGCTATTATCGGAATCGCTCCGGGGGCCACTTATGGCCCGGCTAAGAGATGGTTGCCGGATAGATTTGCCGCTGTGGCAGATAAGCTCAGTGAGACTTTCCCGATGCAGGGAATTCTCTTTGGCAGCAAGGCTGATTGGGATGTGGCGGAAGAAGTTCGAGTAGCGGCACGTACTAAGCTAATAAACCTTGCCGGCAAAACAAATCTTCAGGAAGCAATTTACTTAATCTCACAGAGCGGTTTATTTATTAGCAACGATTCCGGCCTTATGCACATTGCTGGAGCGCTGAACATTCCAACTGTGGCTATTTTCGGCTCAACTAATCCCGTTACTACTTCACCTGCCGGGAATAAGACAATCATCGTTCATTCAAACGTTTCCTGCAGTCCCTGTCTTGAAGAAACATGTCCAACTGATTTTAGTTGCATGAAACTAATATCCGTGGAAGATGTTTTTGAAGCGGCTCAAAATATATTAAATAGTTGAGAAAATTTTTATGGGAAAAAATATTGCTGTATTTTTAGACAGAGACGGAACAATTAATGAAGAAGTCGGCTATCTCGATTGCCTCGACAAACTCAAGATTATTCCTGCCGCTTATGAAGCAATTCGATTGATTAATTTAAGTGGCATGAAGGCAATAGTAGTTACCAATCAGGCAGGTGTGGCCAGAGGCTTTTTCTCTGAAGAATTCGTCAGGCAAACCCATGAAATCCTCCAGACCGCTTTGCAGCAGGGAAAAGCGAGTATAGATAAATTCTATTACTGCCCGCATCATCCCACGGAAGGAACAGGAATCTACCTGCATAATTGTAACTGCCGCAAACCCTTGCCGGGCATGCTGCTGCAAGCAGCAGATGATTTAGATATAGAACTGGGAAAATCTTACATGATTGGAGACACATGCCGTGACATGGAAACAGCCAAAAAAGCTGGGGTTAAAGGGATTTTGGTAAAGACTGGATATGGGCGGGAAGAGTTGCTGGATTTTGGTTCTGATGTGGTGGCAGCCGACAACAAACCTGATTTTATAGCGGAAGATATTCTGGATGCGGTAAAGTGGATAATGAAAGACAGGATAAAGTGAATATATTAATCGTAAAACTGAGCGCAATTGGCGATGTAATTCACACTCTGCCATCCCTTGCGGCACTGCGCGGTTTATATCCTGATTCTCATATAACCTGGGTTGTGGAGGAAGCAGCGGCAGATATAGTTAAAAACCACCCCTATCTTGATGAAGTTATAGTTTTACGGCGCAAAAGCTGGGTTAAATATTTTAAGGCCGGGCAGTTGAGCCGCCCGCTTGGGGAGATAAATCTGTTTTTCAAGCAACTCCGGCAGCGTCCTTATGACCTCGTCATTGATTTTCACGGTTTGCTGAAAAGTTCCGTCATTGTATATTTCAGCCACGGCAAAAGAAAACTTGGTTATGATTCGCTTCAGGAATTAAGCGGTTTATTCGTTGGTGAAAAAATACCTGAAGATATGAACAAGCACGCAGTCGATCGCTACCTTGATTTTCCACGTTATCTAGGAGCAAATGCCGAAAGCGCTGAGTTCATCCTTTCTATTAACGAAAAAGCAGAAGCAAATACACAGCTTCTGCTTAATCAACATGGCCTGGATGACAATAATTTTATCGCCATTAATCCTATTGCCTATTGGGAAACCAAGCTTTGGGATGAGAATAGTTTTGCCAGCCTAGCTGATTTGATTAAAGAAAATTTGAAGATAGATGTTGTTTTTACGGGAAGTGAAAAGAGTAGCATCGAAGGAATTACTTCAAAGATGAAAACTAAAGGAATAAATTTAGGAGGGCAGACAACGCTTCTCGAACTTGCCTGTATTTACAAAAAAGCGCGACTTGTGATTACAACCGATTCCGGCCCCATGCATCTGGCGGCCGCTGTGGGAACACCTGTTGTCGCTCTGTTCGGGCCTACTGATCCGGCAAGAACAGGACCTTATGGCAAAAATCACACTATAGTCCGGGCGGAACTGCCGTGCAGCCCTTGCTTTTTAAAGAAATGTCCGACAAAACAATGTATGAAAGAAATTTTGCCCGAACAAGTATTCACAGTGGTGGAAAATAAATTAACAAAGAGGTGACCTATGTCATTGAACAAAAATCTACTGGAAATTTTAGCCTGCCCACAATGCCATGGCAAGATTCGTTTAGATGAAAATTTAAGCGGATTAATTTGCGACCAGTGCAAATTAATTTACGAAATTAAAAATGATATTCCTATAATGCTTCTGGAAGAGGCAAAAAAAATTAGTGAAAGGAATTCTTGATGCGTTCATACAGGCGAAGATTGGGTATAATTATCTTATTTTTTTCGGATATTGTCGTTCTCTTTTTTATTGCCGTTCTGGCCGTTGTCATTCGGGATTTTCTTACCTCTATTATCCCCGTATTTCCCGCTTTGTTGATAAATATTAATTACGCCTGGTGGTTTTTCCCGATATGTTTGTCGATACTGACTTATGAAGGAGCCTATACCAGAAAATTTACGTTCTGGGATGAGGTTCGAATGCTTTGGAAGGTTACTCTTTTTTCAACGCTCGCTATTCTTGCTGTCTTTTTTCTGGGCAAAATGGGCAATACCGTATCGAGAACCATCATCATTATAATCGGATTGTTGTCCCTGATCATATTCCCCATATTGAGAACAGCGGTTAAACAAGGGCTCTTCAAATTGGGCATCTCAACGAGTAAGACGCTTATTCTTGGCGCAAACGATACGGGACGTCTCGCGCTCAATGCCATGATTAAAGAGAAAAACCTCGGCTACCGTGTTATCGGTTTTATCGATGATCTGGCAAAGACAAAAAATCAATATTTTGAAGGGATTAAAGTACATGGCCATATCGAACACGTGGAACGCTACCTGAAAAATGGTGATGTCCAAGATGTAGTAATCGCGCTACCGGAGTTCGATAAAAAGCAACTATCTTCCTTAGTCAACCGCCTTCAACATAAAGCCACCAGCATCCTTTACTTTCCTGATTTTTCCGGTCTGGTTGTTATGGGAACAGAGCTGCGTCACTTCTTTCAAGATCAGGCATTTGCCCTTGAGATCAAGAACAATTTGGCACAGCCGCTTAATTATTATACCAAACGACTCTTTGATTATGTGTTCGGTTTTATCTTTTTTATTCTGCTCATCATCCCTATCGGAATCATCTCTGTCCTGATCAAAATCACCTCCAAAGGCCCGGCCATCCTCAAGCAGGAGCGCATCGGCAAAAACAGCAAGTCGTTCACTTGCTACAAATTTAGGACTATGTATCATGATGCTGACGAACGACTTGAGGTTATCCTCGCCGATGATCCTGAGGCAAAAAAGGAATGGGAAACCTACTGGAAACTAAAAAATGATCCAAGGGTTACCGCCTTCGGAATGTTTTTGCGCAAGACTTCTTTAGATGAGGTACCCCAGATAATAAATATTCTCAAAGGCGAAATGAGTCTTATTGGCCCCCGGCCTTACATCCCACGCGAGTGGGACTGGCTGAAACATTACAGCGAGACCATCAATTGCGTGCAGCCGGGAATAACCGGATTGTGGCAGGTAAGCGGCAGAAGTGATTCATCCCACGAACAACGCCTGACGCTCGACGCTTGGTATGTGAGAAACTGGAACCTGTGGTTGGATATTGTGATTCTTATAAAGACGATATTTGTGGTGATAAAAAAAGAGGGGGCGCGATAGGGATCTCAGTCGCCACTTTCAGTGGATGGCTGAGACGCAAAGCTAGAGTCATGCTCTTTGACAAGAACTAAAGTCAACCCTGGCTTGAAGCTTCCCGGACATAAAGAATATATATGGTTAAAAAGTTTCAGTTGGGGCTTATAAGACATTAGATTTAATCCGTTGGACGAAAATCGATAATCAAAATAGTTTCCATACAAAGACTTCTTTACTCGGAATCCAGTATTTCCTGAGTATTCTTTAATTTCTTTTTTTGTGTATTCTCGGAAGTGACCAGGATTTTGATTACTTTCTCTGATTCTTTCATAAGGATTCATGCCGATTAACATTTTTAGTCGTTTATGTAACGCAACCGCGTTAGGTGTTTGTAAAAAAACGCGACCACCCTGTGAAGTTATGGAATTGATAAAGCTAAGAACAAGATTGGGAGACGTATATAGATGTTCTATAACTTCCGCAAAGATGATCAAGTCATATGGTTCTATATCTTTCCGCCACGATTGCACAGATTGGCAATTGTTCAGGTCAAACTGGTAATGCTTGCCGAAAGTTTTGTTATCTGAATCTGGTGGAAAACCAAGGGTATCAACTGACACTTTCAAAGAATCGGAAATTATATCGGTTAACCTGCTCCGGCCAATATCTAGAATTCGTTCTCCCTTTTTGTAGTTTTCCGATATCAAATGTAATAAAATTGAATACCTTGGTGCATGATAGCGCAGATATGCATCATCTGGAAATCGTCTAATGTAGCCTTCAATAATCTCGATCATATAGTATCCTTTAGAATGCCAGATTTAATTGGCCCTTTGTTTTTTCTCCAAGTCGATAGCCAGCGTCAGAGCCTGGCGAGCATCTTCATAATCAGGATTTAGGTAGACCGCCCGACGAAAATATTCGATCGCCTCTTTCAATTCTCCTTTATTACCCAGAGCTACACCTAAATTGAAATAGATTCCGGGATTTTTAGGATCTAACTGTACAGCTCTGCGATAATAGTAAATAGCTTCGTCATGCTTAAGTTGGCTTTCTAAATTAACGCCAAGATTATTAAGCGCAGCAAAAGAAGGGGTAATTCGCACTACATGCCTGAAATGTTCTATAGCTTCTTCCATTCTCCGCTCTTTCACTAGAACAGATGCCACGTTGAAATGCGCATTACAGTGATCAGGATTAATCTTGATTGCTTTGCGGTAATTATCTATGGCTTTCAATGTTTTCCCTTGCTTTACAAACGAATTGGCCAAATTATAATAAGCATCATCATAATTTGGATTAATCTTGATTGCCGCAAGATAATGGGCAATAGCTTCCTCATTCTTACCCTGGTCAGCCAGAGCGATGCCAAGATTTGTCTCATAAAATGGCCCGTACATTAGGACCGCCCGCTCCTGTAGAGATGGCTGCAAACTCATCGCCGACAACCACTTCCCCGTTTTTGTATCTAAAAAATATAATTGATTATTCTCCAGATTGTAGTTCTTAATCCAACTGTACAAATACACAATATAGTCCGGCTTATCAAAATAATACATACCGATCCACTCAGGGGGCCTTTGTCCACTATACCCATTAATCGTATTTAAACCATATTTTTGGGCAATGATCATCGCATCGACCTGAGCTTCACAAGGATCTTTTTTCAATCCTTCCGACGGTAGCAACGCAAAAACTTTTGCCTGATGCGGTGGAGCAGAAATCACAGCAAGCATATCACGCTGTTGTTGCTTACTATAGTTAGCAATGCTACCAGTGTTAAACTGCTCTCCAAAGAGTAGTAGGCAAAGAACTGCTATAGCAACTAAACAGGCACCCCGCTTCAGGTATGAATTGGACTGCACCCATGGG
>SESG01032505.1_pt1 | contig 13358 bp, 13 predicted proteins | sample 3171421 | NCBI WGS metagenome assembly SESG01 (sample SAMN10866946, study PRJNA518727) | freshwater metagenome | biome: subpolar coniferous forest; feature: holomictic lake; material: water; isolation source: holomictic Lake 227, 6 m and 8 m depth | place: Canada: near Kenora, Ontario | collected... | reverse complement strand
AGATGATGGCCAGCATCCTGATGCAGACGCCGGGCAAGCCCTGGGGCTACTACCGCGACATGACGCGCCAGCTTTGGGACGAGGCACGCCACGCGCTCATGGGCCAGGTGGGCTTCCGCCAACTCGGGCTGGACTGGTCCAAAATCGCCATCCGTCACGCCTGGTCTTACGAACTCAACACGATCCTCAGCCCCAAGGAGCGCCACGGGGTGCTGTATTTCATCGAACAGGGCCTCATGCCGAAAACCGGCAAACGCTATGAGTGGGAAATTGCGCAGCGCTCGGAGAATCCCTTGCTGGCGACGTTCCAGGATTTCGACTGGGCGGACGAAGTGCTCCACGCGCGCGTCGGGCGCGATTGGTATGTGAAGGAGTTTCCCAACCCCACCGCCGCGGTTGATTTCGGCGACAAAGCGTGGGCCAGAATTTACGCCGAGCGTCAGAACTACGCCGCGCTGGGCCTCACGCAGCATCGGAACTGGTGGCCGGAGTTCTACCGTCACGCGTGCGACGTGCTCGGATTGGAGTTCGATCCGCGCATCGCCGCCTACCGCGAAAGCGATCTGGATACCCGCGCCGACCTGGAGAAGATGGGAACGTCCGCATGACTACAGGACTACGTGACTACATGACCACTACAAACCGATCCTATATCAATAGGCTGCGTGCCGGGCTGCTGTTCCTTACGGCGGGATTGCTGCTGGCCGCAGCTTCACCGAATACGTTTGCGGCGGAGCAGAATCCTCCTCCGGAGAGGCTTGCTCTTTGGTCAGGTCAAGCGCCCATTGGCGATGGGCAATTCGTATCCGCCGACGCTTTCATCACGGTCTATCGTCCCGCTAAAGGGAACGGGGCGGCGGTGATCATCTGCCCGGGCGGGGGCTACGGCGGGCTGGTGACCGGACCGGAGGGAAGCGGCATCGCGCAATGGCTGAATCAGTATGGCATCGCGGGGATTGTGCTCGAATATCGGCTCCCCAACGGAAACCGGTTTGTGCCGCTGCTCGATGCCCAAAGGGCAATTCGCACGGCGCGCGCTAAAGCCGCATCGTGGGGCATTAATCCTCAACGAATCGGCATCATCGGATTCTCTGCCGGCGGTCACCTGGCCTCGACCGCCGCCACGCACTTCGATGGCGGTGCCCCCAAAGCGCCGGATCCCATCGATCGATTCGGATGCCGCCCCGACTTCGCAGTGCTGATCTATCCGGTCATCACCATGGGCGAGCAGACCCACGGGGGATCGAAGGCGAATTTGCTGGGGCCGACCCCAACCGCCGAGACGGTGGCGTTGTTCTCCAATGAAAGACAAGTGACCGCCCAGACCTCGCCCAGCTTCCTGGCCCATGCCAAGGATGATCAGTTGGTGTTGCCTGAAAACAGCCGGATGTTCTACGAAGCACTGCAAGCCCACAAAGTGCCCGCCCAATACCTCGAACTTCCCTCCGGAGGTCACGGCTTGAACGGGTATCAAGGTCCGATGTGGGATGCCTGGCAGACCGAGTCCCTTAAATGGTTGGTGGCACAGAAGATCATCCCCAACCCCGACTCATCGGGCTGGGGTCAGGCTCCTTCGAACCTCCCCTTCCCGGATTTTGCCACGCTGGCCCGTGGCCCGCAGCAAGTGCGACTGCTGCCGGGCCAGCGCGAGGTGGTCTTCAGCATGTATGGCGCGCCGGCTGAACTGGAGAAGATCCGGCAATTGGTTGCCGTCATGCGCGATCAGAAGCTCGGGAATGGCTTTGATCCCGGGCCCACCCCGCATCCCAACACCAAGCCGATCTTCGACTTCCTGGCCACCGTCGGCTGGCCGGTGATCTGTTACCCTGGCGGGGACATGCAGGTCAAAGGCGGACGCGGCGTCATGGGGCGCGAGAACGAAGCGTCACTGGCCGCCATGGATCGCGCTGGCGTTTTCACCGCCGTCCAACTCGGCGAATGGGGCTACTACTTCCACAACCTGGCATCCGCTGAATCCTGGTGGCGGGACAATTACGGCAAGGAATTCGACGCCTTCAAGCACCTCATGAAACCGGCCGGATTGGCCGGCTATGATCGCCGCCCGTCCAGCAAGCGGGAATGCTATGACGTGCTCAAAGATTACTTCACGAGCAAGAATCGCGACCTGCTGGGACGCGTCATCAGCGTCACCGGCCATTCCCACTATGAAGCCTATGCCGGCGAATGGGGCGCGCGCTGCCTCGGGCTGGAACTCGGCGAGAACATCGCCTTCACCCAATCGAAGCTCGCCTTCGCTCGCGGCGCCTCCCGGCAATGGCAGAAACCGTGGTCAGTGCAGGTCAGCCCTTGGTTTAGCGGCGCCTGCACCACGAGCGGGCTACTCCGCAAGGAGGGCGGCGATGCCCGGGGACTGGATGCCGGCCACTCGCTCAACTTCTACGAGCGGATGTGGCTGCACGCCTGGTTTGCCGGCGCGGCCCTGGTCACGCCCGAGAACAGCATCGCGACTTTCTTTGAAAAGCCCGAAGCGCCCTGGACGTTGACCTCCCATGGCCGCAAGGCCGCTGAGGTCTTCACGTTCATGCAAGCTCATGATCGCGGAGTGCCTTACACCCCCGTGGCGGTCGTCCTGGATCACCTGGCCGGCTACAATGGCTACATGGACAAACCGTGGGGCATTCTCAATCCCACCGCCGGCGACCGCGAACTCCGGGACCTGTTCGACCACCAGCTCTTTCCCGGCAGCGATCACATCCATACCAACCCGTTCCCCAGCAATCCCGAGTTCAGTTACCTGCGCCCGACTCTCTACGGCGAGATCTTCGACGTGCTCCTCACCAGTGTGCCGCCGGAAGTCCTTCCCGCATACCCTTTGATCCTGCTGGCCGGCGACATTAACTTTGACCACGCCTTTCTCGGCGAACTGGAAAAGTCGCTGCGCCGCGGCAGTCGCGTCCTGATGTCGCCCCGCCACCGCGAGGCGCTGGGAGCTGAGTTCCAGCGGCTCGTGCGGCAGGGCGAAGTCGAAGTGTTGCCGCCGTGGACCAACCCCGCCACTGGCCGGCCCGCCGCGATTTCAAACGACCGCCTCGAGCAACTGCCTCAAGCATGCCTTCCCCTCTCAGTCACAGGTGACGCCGTCCAATATCAAGTCAACCGCACTCCACACGGCTGGCTGGTCGAGCTCATCAACAACCGTGGCGTGATCAAGCAGCGGGACCAACCGGCGGTCACTGACCCGACCGCCGTCGCGCGGATTCAGCTAAAAGCCAGACTGCCCTGCAAGTCCGCCACGGAATGGCGCTCAGGCCGGGTTCACGACAACCCTGGCGCCTTGAACCTGGAACTCGGGCCCGGCGCAGTCGAGTTTGTGGAATTTCAATGCCCCTGAATCCCGGCCGAAGCTGCCCTTCGGCCTCGACATGGCAGGGAGGCGTTCCACCGCGACCCTCACTTCCTGAAAATACGCGGACCTGGTGGCCTTGCTGGCACTCCTGCTTTCTGTTTTCTACTTTCTGCTTTCCTTCCGGGGAGCTTTGTTGGCGCTTTAAGGTGGCTTGGGGGTCGCATGAGGGTGCCTTGTGGGTCGCAATCCGTTGGCTACCAGTAGGCCTCAGGGTGGCTTGAGGTGGCTCGGCCCGCCATTTCTCCTTCCTGCTTTCGCTCCGACCGGCTTTGTCCGCCTTTGCGAGCTTCCTCTTTGGATGTTGGATGTTGGATGTTTCGGAGAATATTAGCGTCAATTAGCGTAATTCGCGGTTAACCGGTTCTGCGTGCCGGCACCCCCTTTCCCGATCACATCTCGAGGCAGAACCCTCAAGTAAATCGGTTTCCGTTACCCAATGAACAACGAACCTGGAATTCCCCGGTCGAGCGTCACGAGGCAGAGGGAGTTCTTGCGAGCTAATTCAACCAAGTGACCATCGGTGACCGCCTGAGGCGTCTTCACGAACGCCGGCAAATGCGCCGCGCCGAGGTCGTCCGGAATCAACTCAAAGCGAACCTTCGATGAGGCTTTCAAGGCATCCAGCGCTTGCCTGGCTCCCTTGATGTCCGGCTGCAGACCCGTCACGGCGGTTACGCGGACAAATCCCAATTCAGTAATCGAACAGGTGTGCAACCCGGTGGCGGATGACAGCACCGAACGATACCAGCCAATCGCCTTGGCGTGCAGGGCATGGCCGGTGTGCGCCAGCGCGATCAGCGCATTGACATCCAGCAGGTACCTCACGGGAAGTCAAGCAGAGCTGCCCGCACGTCTTGACTGGTCACCTGCGTGCCCGCGAACGACTTCGTGATGCACAGTCCGGACTTTGGGTCCTGAATCAGCCGCGGCAGCTCCGCCGCGGGGTGCTCCGGGGTCAACACAAGCGAACCGCCCTTTATCTTGCACACCAGCTTGCCCCCCGGACGCAACCGCAGCCCCAGCCTGGCCTGCTTGGGCAAAACGACCTGACCTTTACTCGATAACGTGGTCATCATGCCTTACTATCTTACGCTGGCAGCAGTAAGTCAACCCCTCCTTCTGAGCAGCGCCGACCCTCAAATCCAGTTTCGCATTTCCGCGTTTGACTCTCGTCCCGTGGTTTGTTGCCTGCCGTCCCGTAGTCTCTTTTTCCCATTTCCGCTTTCAGGATTTCAGCCTTTCCCCCAAGTCCGTGGCCCCGTAGTCTCGCTTCTGTTTTCTGCTTTCCCCATTTTGGCGTTTGACTGGATGTTGGATGTTCCAGAAAATTCGCGTCAATTAGCGTAATTCGCGGTTAACCGAGGACTGGCACCGGCCCGGTCCCGATTTCAGCCTTTCAGCTTTCAGGATTTCAGCTTTTCCCCAGGTCCCCCACCACGCGCACAGGACCAGTTCCAATCTCCGGTCTGACCCGTTTCTGACCGCATTTTGGTCGCGGTGTGGGTTGGGGGCCGCTAAGCAGGTGTCTCGACCTTGGGGGTCTTCAAAGCGGTGTACACTTTATGGAGCATATGTTCCACGGCGAGTTTCCGGAACCCTACGTCGCTCATGAGCTTTCCGAAGATTTCCTCGTTGCCATCCATGCGGTCGATGACGAGGCCCTCGAAGGCTTTCTCGAACACGTAGCGGAAGTCGTCCTTCGTGTTCGTCGCTGCCGCTTTTTGGAGCGTATCGTTTTCGGTGGCTTCTTCCTGAATCTGGTCGAAGAAGAGTTGGTCGGCTTGGGTGAAGTTCGTTCCGAAGCGCTCGTTGAGAATGTCGATAAGTTCCGAGAGCTTGATCTTCTCATCCTCCTGCCCGGTGCCGACATCACTCGGGCCTTTCAGGGGATGGCCGTCGCCTGTGTTGAGATCAATCTGCCCCTCGCTGATTTTTTGCAGCCGGTAGTATTGGAGCTCGATTTCATCTTCGAGATGAGCGCCAGGGCCGCTGTCGCGCTTCGGCAGCTTGGTTAGCAGAAAGCGCAGATAGGTGTAGAGCTGTTCCAGGTCGGAATCCTGATACGGGATCACCTGTGACAGGAAGCCATACAGGTTGCGGAAGTTCACTAGCAGCGTCTTCGCTTCCTCGCGCTCCTCCTCGGGCCGTTCTTTGAAGCGCTCGACGGCCTGGTCGAGGATGCCGTTCATCTGCGCATGGTCATGCACCGTTTCCTTTCGGCGCGGCTTGAAATAGACGGCGCAAAAGGCTTTGACCTCTTGCTCAAAGATCAGGCCCGTCTCTTCGATCTGGTGTTGCAGCCGGTAGAGGTGCTGCGCGTCGGTCAGGGGCTCGGTGGGGGTATCCTCGTAGTAGGGCTTGAAGGCTTTGAAGATTTCCTCCGGTTTGTTGCGGAAGTCCAGGATGAACGTGTCCTCTTTGCCGGCGCAGGTGTGGTTCAGGCGCGAGAGCGTCTGCACGGCCTGCAGGCCGGTGAGTTTCTTGTCCACATACATCGTGTGGAGGAGCGGTTGATCGAACCCGGTCTGATACTTCTCCGTCTCCTCGATGGCCTGGCGCATGGTGTAGAGGTGGAAGGGCGATTCGCCGGACGGGCCAGGCTCATCGAAGATCTTCTTCGTCTTGTATTTGGGGGTGGCGGTGCAGGCGAAATAACTCAGGTTCGGCTGTTTGCCCCGGCGCATCATCTCCCGCACGACCTCGGCGAGCTGGTCGGCGTCGTCGTGCAGGCTGGAGAGGTGATGCGCCAGCCAGGCGATGGAGTTGGACTTGCCTGAACCCGCCGAGTTCTGGACGAGGTGGTTTCTCCCTGGGCCATTGGCCTTGGCGTGACGGACCAGGCCGCGCACACAGTCGAGTTGGTGATACCGGGGGGAAGATCATGGTCTCCTTGGTGATCTTGCGGCTGCCCTCATCGGTGAGGATGCGTGTTTCCTCAACTTGCAGGTGCATGAAGCGCCCGAGGATGTCGAGCAGGCTGTCCCGCTGCCACACCTCGCGCCAGAGATAGGCCGTGCGATAGCCGCCATCGGCCGCCGGTGGATTTCCAGCATGGCCCTGGTTGCCGAGGTTGAAGGGCAGAAAGTGCGTCTTGTCGCCACTCAACCGGGTGGTCATGAGCACCTGATCCTGATCCACGGCGAAATGGACCAGCGTCCGCTTGGTGAAATCGAAGAGCAGTTCGCGATGATCGCGGTCCTTCTTGTACTGCCGTTTGGCGGCTTCGACCTTCTGACCGGAGAGCGGGTTCTTGAGTTCCGCGGTGACGATGGGCAGGCCGTTAAGGAAGATTACCAGATCGAGCGACTTGGAATGCTCCGTGCCGTAGTAAAGCTGCCGCGTCACCGAGAGCACGTTCTTGCTGTAGAGTGCCAGCGTGTCCGGGTTCATCCGGTTGTTCGAGGCGAAGACCGCCACGCGCAGCTTCTTGCCGTAGCATTTGAAGCCCTGACGGAGCACTTTGAGCATGCCCTTGGTTTCCAGTTCCTTGACCAGGTGGTCCAGCACCACCTTGCCCGTCTCCGCTTTGTGAATGCCCTCCAGGCTCTGCCACATCTTCTCCTGAGTTGCCTGGATGAAGCCCAGCACCAGCGCCGGATCGAGCGCACGCGCCTTGTCGTAGCGGTCCTTTGCCTCGCCCTCGCGGTAATCCACAAAGACATAACCGCCCTGCGTGGTCAAGTGGTCTATGATCGCGTCTTCGAGGCGGGCTTCCGTGTGCTTGTTCATACCAGGGCGCTTAATCCCAACGCGCTAGTCAAACTGGCATTAATGCCTTCTCAGAAGCCCAGAGCAAAGCCTCGCGGTCCAGTTCACCCTTATTCACCAGCGTGGATTGCACCACCCACGGCAATACATCAAAATAGGCAGCCGCCTCTTCAAATTGATCCTCCTTCGGCTGGTCGCTGCCAATCATCTCCCTCAGCGAGCCGAACGGGCAAAGGAACTCCTGTGCAAAAGCCCGCTGAAATTGCTGACGGGCTGTTTTGCCGTCCGTTGCGGGAATGAGCCGTCCTTCATCCTGCTGGTAGAGGTAGTCCCCCAGCAGCCTGCTTACGGCAAAACGGCGACTGGTGGCCCACAGGCTGTTCATGTAGATATTATAAGCGCCGGGATGTTCCGTCCTTAGCGCGGCGGGCATGGGCACAGGACTCTTGGTTCCTTCCTTGAACACTGAGGCATTCACCTCTATCAGGCCACCGAGTTCCATATTTGAAACAGGCCGCTGGCCCAATCCCCACTCCTCGCGGGCAAAGCGGGCCAGGCGGGTCGCCCGCTGCCATGGCCTGGAGTCCGTCCCGTAGTCCACCCTGCCCCTCAAAAGCGGCAGAATTCCCCTCACGCCTCCAGGCGCCGGGGCGTCTGCTGATCCCGCCAGTTCAACCAGTTGGCCCAGCACAGCGGGAGTGTCGTGCCTGCCATGCACGGCCACTTCCTCCAGTGCGCCTGCGCCCAGACCCGCGTTGTCCTCTATGAGCATCTCTATCATCCGAGGAGGTGCTTCATCCGGGTCATACCCGCACAGTGCCTCCAGCTTGCGCCACCGGGCTGTCTCCGGGTCGCGCCGTTCTTGCAGCACTTCATTCCAAAGTTGCGGCAGAGTTTGGTCATCAATCTCCAGGTCATGTAGCCGGCTGATAACGGCCTCCACGAAGCCATCCACCTTGTATTCGAACTCCACCGCGGTAATTCGGCCACTGACACCATTCAAATACCGCAGCGGTTCGAAAGCGGCAGGCCGGAGCCTGGGGATGGACGCCACGGCCAGAGATGGACCATCACTGGCAAACAGGATATTTGGCCATGCGAAGCCGCCGCCCGCGGAGCCTATGCTGTGGGCGATGCGCCAATCCACATCGTCCCGTGAGCAACGCGACTCCGGCTCCCAGCGCAGACGCCACCAGTTCCCGGCCAGCCACAGAGCCAGGGTGTGCGTGCAGGCCCTGAGATGAGTCCGCGTCGTGCGGGATTCCAGCTCCTCCAGTTCGGTCAGCCATGAGTTGCCCAGTCTCAGGCCGATCTCTGCGGAAAACGCCCTGTCAAACGGGCTGCTCTGCGCACGGAACAGCCACCTGAAATCTATGGCTAGAGCGTCACTCATGGGCGGCATTCCATTTTTTGATCACTTTCTTTGCAAAGTAGTCATCCGGCCACATGGGATATCCGTGGTAGGAGCCAGTCGTCTGGTTATCGAGCGCCGCCTCCAGAGCTGTTCCGTCATCGGCTACCGCCCGGATGTTCTGCGGGAACTCACCTCGCCTCTGCTCACTGACCAGTCCCCGGCGGATGCCCTCCCTTAGCAGGCGCAGAGCCGCGGCCCTCTGTAGAATACCAACACCGTCGCAGAGCGTTTTACCCAGCCGCGGGCCATCGGGCGGCTCCAACCCGAAATCTCCGGGGTTCCGCTTGTGTTCCGCGTTCCCTCCATAGGTGACTGTTGCCCCCCAGGCTTCCAACTGCTCGCTGGTGACAGTAGCACAAAAGCATTTGTTGGGCTTCGAGCTTTGGCGGCGGCGGATCATGTTCGTCTCAGGAAATTACAACGGACGACGGCGGGTATCAACCACGGGTTTGATGTGCTTTTTCATGCCGGGGGACGGCGTCGGCGTCATCAGCGGAGTCAGGGTTTCTTCGCGCCGTAATTGGGCGGCTCTTCGCGCATCGCCAGTTCATTGGGCTGCGCCTGAGCGCGAATGGCTGGCACCGATGATTGGCGGCGGAACCAGGCCATGCGTTCACTGATGCTCATGCCCGCGGTCTTCGCCGCAACGACTTCTTTCCAGCGACGGCATCAAAGCCGCGCCCGGACTCACTCTGATTGTTCTTGCCCGGCATAGATGATTTCTTTCGGGCTTACCATACGCACCGGCGGCCAGCCCTGCAAGAGGTTCACGGCGTTGAACCCGTCTTCGCGACGCACGTTTGCGAGGTGCTTGAAATTCCAACTGACGACGAACCGCACGCCGTGAACCGTGGCCATCGCCACAGGCAAGACGTCATCGGCAAATCTGGAGGGCACGACGGCGGCAGCCAGGCAGGCGTTGGCGAGTTCTTCAATCTCGGCGCTGGTGTCCAGAATGTTGCTGGCGTCGAACGTGTTTGCAAAGATCTCCCTGACGTTGGCAGGGGTATTCTTCAACTCGGCTTCCGCGACGATGGCAGTGACGAGCCGCCACTGTCCGGCCTTGGCCTGTTGCCAGAGCAGTCGCGTCTCCGCCATCCATTCCGTATCGTGATAACGTCAAACGTCAGCGCGATCTGGTGCTGGACTTAAGCCCGGCCCGCGAGCCGGTGGCGGTGGGGAAAATTACCGAGCTCACGCCGCGGCTGGCAAAAACCTACGCTGGAATCTCGGCCAAGACATTGCAGCGCGACCTGGCCGCGGTGGAGGAAATGGAACTGGTTGAGCGCAAACCCGAGGGCGTCCGTGCCCGGCGCGAACTGATTTTGGCATTCCTGCCGTGGTGCCGCACGACCGCACCGCCAAAGGCGGGGACATGACCGAAATCCGGCCAAACCGTGGTTTGGTCTGGAGCTACCCCTGTTTCCGGGAAAGGGGTCAGCCCGTAGATCGGTTTCCACCCGGACCAGAGCGCCGGATCTCACACTGGATTGGGGCGCAGCTCACGAAGCTCCATCGTCTCCAGTTCGTCGCCTGCATCGCAATAATCAACTTTGCCCGACACCTCCTTGAGCTCGCGGAGTTGAGTTATGCGGAGGAACTCTCGCGCCGCTTTGGCCACGGCTTCGGTTTCGTTTTGGAGCTCAGTGAACCGCTTGCTCTGAGCCCCCTCATCAGAGCTAAGATTGATTGTGACGCTCATAAGTTGGCCGGCTTGCCCGCGCGGTCAAGTTTGGCTGAAAGCGGGCCTTTACCTGCCCGTTGGGTTTGTGGCATTACGCAACTTGCGTAATTTGAGAAACCCAAGGATAACATTGATCGGGACAACGGCTCATTCCTGATCACGGACCGGTTCTTCCGGTTGTGGATTCAGTCGGCGCAATCGGTATGAGCCTTTTCAACTGCATTCCAGTGTCGTCGGGGATTTTCGCATTGGTGCTTTGGATTTGTTTCGGATTTCGGGTTTCGGGTTTCGGATTTGGGGTCTGGCGCTTGGTGGTACTGTTCGGCTGCGCCTGAAGCGCTACGTCAGCAGGTCCCGGGCGGTGGCGGCGTCCATGACGAGCGTGCTGAAGACTTTGAGCTGGGGGTTGGTCAGCAGCGGGCGCAGGGCTTCGGCGCGGGAGCGGCCGCAAATGCCGCACTGGCGCGCCATCAGGATGACGTGCCGGTTCTTCTGGTTCGCCGCTTGCACCAGGTGCTCCAACTCGAAGATCGTTACCGCCCGCAACTCTTGGCCCGTTTCCAGGACCGGGCCGTCCGCGGTGTAGGGACGGTACTGGACGTTGCCGCGCCACTTCGCCGTTCGCGGGCGGCCCTTGCCCGGCGGGGATTGCTCCAGGAACATCATCAGCAAGTCATGCTCATCGTGCACGTCACCCATGGAGGTCACCACCAGGTTGATGCTCTCCCGTTCGCCAAACGCTTCCTTGACGCCGGGCTGATCTTTGATCCGGTCAAAGTTGTCCTGGGGCACCAGGGTTTCGGCGAAGAGCCCAACCGTGCGGCCCTCGACCAAGCGCTGGGGGAAGAGGTTGAAGAAGGAAATCGAGGAGTACTCGGAGGCGTTGGCCGGGCAGCCGGCTGAGATCGCCACCAGGCGCAGATTGAGCGGCTCGGGATACCCGGCCAGCAGGCGGCTGAAAGTCCGGCAGAAATCAAGCGTCGCCCGCCCTGGCCCGAGGCCAACACTGACGTTTGGGTCGTTGGTCGCCTTGGAGATTTGCTGCACGTGGTCCAGTGCCAGCTCCGCCGCCACGGTCGCCACCTTGGCGTTGTCATGCCGCCCGGCCGTCTGCACCACGCTGAGGGTGGCCCCTTTCAGGTTCGGGTATTTGGCCCGCACTCGCTCGGCCAACTGCTGGTTGAGCGGCGGCACCAGCCGCAGGAAGTCGCGGCGGATCGCCTCATTGATCATCGGGTAGATCGCCTCCCGCGTCAGCTTCGGGCGCAAGTCAAACTCGACGCTAATCTGGGTGGCGATCTCGCTGGGCGAAAGCCCTGGAGCCCGATCGCCCAGGAAGAGTTGGGCCGCGCGGAAAATGACGGCATCATCGCTGCGCTGCAATTGTTCCGGGTCATCGAGCGCCTGCGGGGTATGGGCGTCTGATGTTACAGTTATGGGCTTCAATTTCATGCCACAGTTTACGCACCACAGTAGCCGTCCGTCAACGCCGAGTGTATCGCATAATTGTGCAGTGCCACCGGCTGTTCCTTGTCGAATGCTCTGCAAGTAATGCTAAACTATTTATTCATACAATCAAGATGCAGTGTATTGACGCGGTCCATGCCGGGCGCTAAACTGGCCGCCAACTGACAGCCGATTTGTCGCGGGAGAGGTTGCTAGCAGCGGTCCTGGTCCCAGCCGCAACGCCCGGGACGAGGGCCGGGGAAAGCGCTCACGCGGCGTTTCGGCTGGCAGGCAGTCGTTTCGCCAACATGAAGACAGACACGAGTCGAAGCGGCCCACGTGCCGCGTTGGAAAGCCGGACGCCCCCGAGTCCGGGTTGCCCGCACAAGCCGGGCTATCTTCCCGGCGCGTGGCACTTCGCTGTCTGTCTCCCATACCCGACCCTCCCGGCCTCACTAACCCCCATGATCGCCACCCCCTGCCCCACGCCTTCCCCCGCGCAAGGCCTCTACACACTCGATCCACTCGTTGCCCGCGGCCCGGACGCCCTGGCCCCTGATCTCGCGCTCGGGATCAGGGAGGTCGTCGTTCAGGAGCTTGGCACTATCTGCGACAACGTTTATCAGGACGTTGTCGTCCGGCGGTCGAGTAATGTGTTCAAATCCGCGGAGGCCGGCGGGTCGCTGTGCGATCTGTTGCCCCGCGGGGCGCGGCCCTTGTTCGCCGTGCTGCGGTTTCACGTGGTGGGAGCCGGCCAGCTCTACCTGGCGGAAATCTGGCCGCCGCATGTCCTGACCTTGACGCCGGCCTATGCGGCCAACGTGCTGAGAACCTGGCTGGCGGTCCGCGGCTTTGCGCGCATCGGCCCGCCCATTCCCCCTCCGCCCCCAGCCAGCCCCGGGTAGCGATGTGGCGATGTAACCATGAAACCTTGTGACCATGCAGCTAATGTAACCCATATAGCCCAAACCGCTTCTTTCTCAACTATCAACTATCGACTCTTAACCATCAACTCCCCACCCTGAGCCCTCAACTCTCAACTGAATGGTCCGTCCTTGAAACTATCCCGGGATTGATCGCTTTGCCCGGCGTTTGGCGCCAGCGGTTCGGCGAGGCCTTCGAGCCGATGAAGGATCTCATCCTGCAGGAGTGCCCCAACCTGGCCCAGCTCCTGCCCTGTCCGCGCGGCTGCGGGCTGGCCCACGATATCATCTGCCGCCCGGATGGCTCGCTGATCGCCACCTGCGGCGCTGATCCGAACCAGCCGCTGGATATCCCGCTGAACCCGGCGGAAATCACGCCCTGGGAAGTAAGCTGGTCCAAGCTCGCCCACGCGCTGTTCGAGATCCTGGAGCTGCACGGCAAGCCCGCGCCACTCCCGCTGCCCAACACACTCCAGATCGGCGCGTGGTCGGCTGGCGGTGTGCCGGTCATCCTCACCGTCCAGGTCTGCGGCGCCACCTTTCGCCGCGCGGTGGCCGAGTTGGTGGCTCGACTGCAACGACAGTTTATCCTCCTGGCGCCGACCAGCTACCACTGTAACGCCCCGTGTCAGGAATTGCTGGCGCACGCCCGGGCCGCCTTCTTTCCCTTGGAGACCACGGTTCTGCTCAGCGACAACCGGCGCCTTCGCACCACCAGGCCCCCGGGCGAGCTATTCGCCCAATTCACGCCCCGGCGGAACGAGACCGACCAATCGGAAGCAGCCCGGGTGTTTCGGTTGTTCGGCGAATTGCTGG
>SESG01022786.1_pt1 | contig 13367 bp, 10 predicted proteins | sample 3171421 | NCBI WGS metagenome assembly SESG01 (sample SAMN10866946, study PRJNA518727) | freshwater metagenome | biome: subpolar coniferous forest; feature: holomictic lake; material: water; isolation source: holomictic Lake 227, 6 m and 8 m depth | place: Canada: near Kenora, Ontario | collected... | reverse complement strand
CTATATACAAAAGTGTAGGCGGATTGCGTGAACAAGATAAAAAAATATATTATTATTCTGGATATGGATATACTACCTATACAGGTTCTTTTATTTCTGGTTCAGAGAAGCTACTTTATGATTTTAACAAGAAGGTTGGTGATGAAGTTGCAATAGATCAATGGAGAGGATATCCGATTACTAAAATTGATTCCGTTAAAATAGGAAATGAGTACCGAAAAAGATACAATGATTGTATTATTGAAGGTATAGGAGATGTAAATCATGGACTACTATCGATGATTACTGATATACCAACCTGCAGTATGTGTCATTTTGAATGGCATTTTGTATGCTTTAGTCAGAATGGTGAATGTGTATATAAAAACCCTGATTATGTGGATTGTAATTTAACTCAAAAATGGAGTGAAGTAAAATACCTGACCGATAATTCATGCTGGACGAATTTATACAATAACAAATATCAATATTTTTTGAATGGAGATACCACTCTTAATGGAAAATCATATAAAAAGGTATTTAATCGATATCTGTTTGAAAGTAGTCCTGGCTCAGGCAAAATATTATATAATACATATCAAGGGGCAATTCGGGAAGAAAATGGAAAAATATTTGCTCTTCTTAATAATAGGTACAATATTTCGGGAGAGTTTCTGCTTTATGATTTTACGGTTGGTCTTGGTGATACAATTAAAAGTAATATTTCAAAGGATTGTGGTTGCCAACTTGCTCACTCCTTAGTTGTTACAAAAATTGATACCATAATACTATTAAATGGCGAAAAGAGAAAAAAAATTCACTTAGACCGTTCACCTGACTGGATTGAGGGTATTGGTAGTGTAAGTAGTTTATTTTACGATGCTTTCCCACTCTGCACATGTTTAGAAATACCTCATCTTACATGCTTCAAGCAGAACGATATATCATTGTATAATACCGATTGTCCCGACAATAATTGCTGCGACTTGCTGGCAGGAGTTTCCGAAAGAAGAGCTGACTTGAAACATTCTACATTGCTCCCCAATCCTACCAAGGATTTTGCACTACTCCAATTTACAAATCAGGATATGTATTGCAATTCTGTAGAAATATTAAATGTACTGGGTAAAAACGTGAAAACAATTCAAATTAGCAATGCATCGGAATACAAAATAGATTTTTCGAATTATTCAGCTGGGATTTATTACGTATTGCTAAGGTATAAAGATAAAACAGAATCGCATAAGATAATCAAAATGTAAGCGGTAATGTATCAGAATTGTTGATAAGCAAGTAAGGTGAAACGCTACCACTCGTTTTCAACGAGTGGGTGTTTGTTCAACGTTTGTAACGTTGTAATAAAAGAAAAAAATTGAAACGACAAAATCAATTCGGTTTGAATAAATAAAAAAGCGATGACTATCATCAAAGATAATCACCGCTTTCGATATTTTATTGGTTTATTTATTGCCAAATAGCTTTACCTAGCGGAAGAATAGTACGTCCGTAGGTTTTATTAAGCAGATTAGCCCCGGCAGCATAGAATCCCAATAAGGAAATTGATAATTCGCTCCAGGCAGCTATCGTGTGCCAGTATTCACCCATTTTAAAGGCATCCATAAATAATCCCAGAAACAGCAGATCAATTAAAACCAGCAATGCAATCAGCACTTTATTGGTTTTAAAAGCTGCTACGGTTACAAACACCGAGAATATAAAATAACCTACAAAAGCAAAACCCAATTGTCCAGCATCAACACCGGCAAGCAGGGTTGCACCTAAAACTCCGGTTTTTATCATCCAACTCATAGCCACAGCAAGCCAAAACAGTCCGTATCCACCAAAAGCAGTAGCACCAAACAGATTATTGTTTTTAAAATCATAGACACAGGCTATAAGCTGAGCGATTCCTCCCAGGAAGATTGCCCAGGGAATAGCCATCGAAAGTCCGGTTGTCCAACCAAGTTTCTGTGAAGCAGCTACTAATGTAACCATGGCCAGGCCGGTAAGTCCAAGTGCTGCCGGATCGGCTACCGTATTCGGATGAATTGTTTCATTTTTCTCCATAAATAGTAGTTTTAATTATAAATTGATAGGGCAAAGATATAAAATATTATAGAATATCAAAATATTCTATTTTAGCCGGATTGAGTTTAAGCAGCATTTTTTTTCTTATGCTGAAATTAAATGCATTTTTTGTTTCTTGTTGTAAATAATTTACTAAATTTGGAGCACAAATCACAAGCCCAAAATATAGGAATATGAAAAATCTAAAATTGCTCTCAACCATCTTTCAGGTATTGGTTTTATTGTGTTTCTTTTTACCTTTTTTCCCTCAGGGTTGCGAAAAGAAAAAGGCTGATACGCCACCTGCATCAGAACAAATTGGCAGTAAGTTAATCCAATCCGATAAAAAAACTGAAGTTGAAAAAACAACAAAAAGCCCATACGACAGTAACCGCAAAGCACTTTCGGAAAAATTGTCGAATAAATCGAAGCTGTTTAAATTTTTACTTCGGCCCGATAATGATTATACGGGAATAGGCTACTCACTGGATATGTTGGAAAGTCTGTTTGGATTTGGAGTGGCATTCTCGCTAATTCTGTGGATAATCGGGCTCGTGGTGAAGTTAAAGGATAATAACAGCATTTTGCATGTGATCAATATTAGCGGCTTAGTGCTTTTCTTTTTCACTGAACCCGCCATGTTTACCGATACCAAACTTTGGGGATATTGGGTGTGTCTAAGTGTGGCAACTTGTATGGTGCTATATGATTTGGTGCTTGTATTTGTTCAGAAAAGGAGGTTGGTTTAACATACTGAATCGTTTACATAATAACAAATTACTTGCATATCCGAATCAAATCAGTTACTTTTGCTAAGTAAATAGCGATTCAAATTGTAAATCACTAAATTGTAAATAATTAAGATGGCAGCATTTAAACGCATATTGTTGAAACTGAGCGGTGAATCGCTTATGGGTGAAAAACAGTACGGAATTGATGAAAAACGATTGGGTGAATATGCATCGCAAATAGCCGAAATTGTTGAAATGGGAGTGCAGGTGGGTATTGTCATTGGCGGAGGAAATATTTTCCGAGGGCTGAGCGGCACTTCCAAAGGTTTCGATCGGGTACAGGGCGACCAAATGGGAATGCTGGCAACCGTCATTAATAGTCTGGCATTAAACTCTGCTTTGCAGGCTTCAGGCGTCAAATCGCGCGTGCTGACTGCTATCAGAATGGAACCGATTGGGGAATTCTACAACAAACAAAAAGCCATTGCCTGTATGGAAGCAGATGAAGTTGTCATTTTTTCCGCCGGAACCGGTAACCCGTTTTTTACCACCGACACCGCTTCTTCGCTTCGTGCCATTGAAATTGAAGCCGATGTAATGCTGAAAGGTACCCGCGTGGATGGAATTTATACCGCCGATCCGGAGAAAGACAAAACAGCTACTAAATTTGACGAAATTACTTACGACGAAATTTATAACCGCAACCTGAAAGTGATGGACTTAACCGCCACCACCATGTGCAAGGAAAATAATATGCCGATTTATGTATTCGACATGGACACGGTGGGCAACCTGAAAAAGGTGTTGTTGGGAGAAAAAATCGGAACACTGGTAAAAAATTAAAGATGCCCCTAGCCCCTCCCGAAAAATATCGGGATAATTGTGGGGAGAAAAAGCATAAACCAACGTAAATACATTTAATAACAATCTCTTGTTTCCCTTTAGGGGCTAGGGGCAAATTAATTTATTATGCAAGACATTAAACCATACCTCACACATGCTGAAGATAACATGGAAGCAGCAGTGCTGTTTTTGGACGAGGCATTGGCGCATATTCGCGCAGGAAAGGCCAATATTCGTATATTGGATGGCGTAAAAGTGGAATATTACGGCGCTCATGTGCCGATTTCCAATGTGGCCAACATTACCACACCCGATGCTAAAACCATCAGCATTCAACCTTACGAAAAAGCCTTAATTGCTGTGATTGAGAAAGCTATTCTGAATTCAGATGTTGGAATTACACCCATGAATAACGGTGAGACTATCCGCCTGGGAATTCCCCCATTGACCGAGGAACGTCGTCGTCAATTGGCTAAGCATTCGAAAGCTGAATGTGAAGATGCTAAAATATCCGTTCGGAATGCTCGTCGTGACGCCATCGAACATTTCAAAAAACTCGTAAAAGAAGGACTTCCCGAAGATGAGGAAAAAGACGCTGAAGCAAGTGTTCAAAAAATTCATGACAAATACATCAAAAAAATTGATGAAATGTATGTTGCTAAGGAAAGGGAAATAATGACTGTGTAAGAATTTACGATTTAAAGATTTACGATTTACAATTGCTGAACAAATTCAATCTTTACACTTCAATTTTTATCTGAATTGTTCCATTAATAATTAAACCTAAGATTTAAACTTCCAATCGTAAATTTTTTAATCGTAAATTGTAAATTCCCATGACCGGATTAGTAGTAAAAAATACAGGCAGTTGGTATCAGGTGAAAACGGGTGACGGCGAATTGATTGAATGCAAAATGAAAGGTCATTTTCGTATGCAGGAGATTCGCAGTACTAATCCCATTGCGGTAGGTGATTGGGTTGATTTTGAAATGAATGTCGACGGTACAGCTATGATTCATGCCATTCACGATCGTCGGAACTACATTGTGCGTCGTTCTTCCAATCTGTCAAAACAATCGCATATTCTGGCTGCTAATCTCGATCTGGTGGCCTTGATTGTAACCGTTAATTATCCCGAAACGTCTACTGTTTTTATCGATCGTTTCCTCGCCACCGCTGAAGCTTATCGTGTACCAGCTTGTGTAGTTTTCAATAAAATAGACCGATACAATGAGTCTGAAAATAAATATCTGGAAGGCCTGGTTCAGTTGTATGAATCGCTTGACTATCCAATTTTTAAAATATCAGCAAAACACAGCACCAATATAGAGGAATTGTCTGTTTTTTTGAGTAGAAAAACCACACTTTTCTCTGGAAATTCGGGTGTTGGTAAATCGACCCTGATTAATGCCATTGCACCTCATTCGCTAACCAAAACCGCTGAAATATCATCGTACCATAACAAGGGAATGCATACCACCACTTTCTCGGAAATGTTTGAGCTACTTGCGGGTGGTCATATTATCGACACACCGGGAATAAAGGGATTTGGTACCTTCGATATGGAAGTGGCTGAAATAAGTCATTATTTCAAGGAAATATTTGCCGTATCAAATCAATGTAAATTTGCTGATTGTACCCATGTTCATGAACCTGATTGTGCCGTGATTAAAGCTGTTGAGAAACAGACTGTCAGTTCGTCGCGTTATCAGAGTTACCTGAGTGTGTTAAGCGACTGTAACGAAGGAAAATATCGATAAAAAGTATATTTTTATACATTTAACTATCAAATTATTGCAAAAACTGAAAGAATTACAAAAATATTAAATACATTTGCATTAAAATATTACAATCAGAATAATTTTACATCTCAAAATTGAAAATCAGATACTATGGCACAACATCAAATCGATAGATTAGACAAGAAAATTCTACAACTTATTTCGCAGGATGCCCGTATTCCATTTTTGGAAGTTGCCCGCGAATGTAATGTTTCGGGTGCAGCTATTCATCAGCGGATACAGAAACTACGCAATACCGGAATTATTAAAGGTTCTGAGTTTGTGATTGATACTTATAAGGTTGGTTTTCAAACTTGTGCATATATCGGAATCATTTTGAACGACATTAAAATGTTTACTGCAGTGGTGGATGAATTGAAAAAAGTTCCTGAAGTGGTGGAATGTCATTATGCAACCGGTAAATATTCGATGTTTGTAAAAATTTATGCCAAGGATAACCGCCATTTGTTACAAATCATTCTGGATCGCCTGACCCTGATACCCGGAATTGAACATACAGAAACATTCCAGATTTCGCTTGACGAAATTTTCCGCCGTCAGCTATCTGCTTTCGAAATTGATTCGACTGTGGATGTGATTGACGAAGATTAATTCTCACGTTACTAAATAAACAGAAAACGCCTCAATTTTGAGGCGTTTTCTGCTATTAATATCTACTATATTGCGATCGTAGAAACGAAACTGCCTGATTGTAAATCGGTTTGCTGAATTCGATAAACAAATCCTGTTGGGATGGTGGGTTTTGTGGTTCACGACTGCATAGTCGTTTTTGCTCCTCGGTTAAAGCCCGGTCATCCCCTTTGTAATTTGCCCAATTTGTATTCCAAACATAAGAGCCACTAAGATTACGACGTTGTAGTTCTTGATTTGATTGAACATCGATAATGCGAACACTCAATACACCACTCGATATTACTTCTCGTCGAAATGTAGTGAATTTTGCCGTAACAGTATTGTATGAATTGTAGATTTTGCCCTCAATTTTTACTGTTCCAACGACTACACTATCACGTTTGTATTCACTGGTATTACTGGATTCTTTTATGTTACCAACCGTAAAGTCTTCAAAATTCAACACAATATATTGATGTGGATTTTGCATATTTTCTTTGCGGGCTTCCTCTTGTGAATAATAACGAATAAAACGATTCTGTGTATTTTGACGAATTTCAGCTAACAGATTATTAAAAAAGTAGTCTGCAGAATACTGAAAATTGGCATTGGTGTACGGTTTCTGAACAATGACCCGAAGTGTAGCATAATAACGGGCTTCATCTAGTTTAGAAAGCACATCTTTGTAGCCTTTTACATATCGGTTGGCATTCTGAAAATACTGATAAGCTGCTCTCGATTGGTCCAAACCGCCTGCATTCAATGCTTTAATCCCTGAATTATAGGCAAGCTCAGCTGCCAGTTCTCTGGCTTTGGCAAGTTCAGTGATAAATTCAGTGGGCTTAGGAATCAGTTCATAAGCTTTCGGACATTTATAAATCTGATCGGCCAGATTATTTACTTTCTCGTAGGCATTCACCAGGACATCATATTTATCCTGACTGTTAAGCATTAAGGCATTATCAATGTCACGTTGTGCATTCTTGATGGCAAGAGGATAAGCTTCTAACAATACAGTCTGTGCTTTCTTGCTTTTTGGATTAGAACGTAAAAAATCAATCGATTCAAGACAGGCTTTGTAATAATCTCCCTGTTTATAGGCCACATTTCCTGTAGAACAGAAAGTGAATAGAAAAGCAAGTATGCTTATTACTAGATATTTAATTTTTTTCATTTTTACTATATTTAAGTATTTTAACTACATTCTTTCAGGAACATCAATTCCGAGTAAACTCATTCCTGTTTTGATTACCGAAGCAATGGATTCCGAAAGTACCAGTCTGAATTGTTTCATTTCTTTATTTTCCTCTTTCAAAATCGAAAAATCGTGATAAAACTGGTTGAATTCTTTCACGAGTTCATATATGTAATTGGCAATCAGTGCCGGACTGAATTCTTCACCAGCTTGACGAATTACTAAAGGAAACTCATTTAAGAGTTGAATGAGATAACTTTCTTTTTCCGAAATGCTTAACCCAATATTTTTTAGCGAACTGAATTCGATTTTTTGCTCTGCTGCTTTACGTAAAACAGATTTGATACGAGCATGAGTATATTGAATAAAAGGGCCTGTATTGCCATTGAAATCAATTGATTCTTTGGGGTTGAAAGTCATATTTTTGCGTGGATCAACTTTCAGAATAAAATATTTCAGTGAACCCAGTCCTACCATACGAATAATAGTTTCAATTTCCTCAGCTGTACAATTATCCAGTTTTCCCAATTCCTGTGATGTCTCACGGGCAGTTTCAATCATTTCCAGCATTAAATCATCAGCATCAACTACCGTACCTTCCCGGCTTTTCATCTTGCCTTCGGGCAGCTCCACCATACCATAGGAAAAATGAACCAGATTTTTTCCCCACTCAAAACCCAGTTTGTCCAATAATAGAGCCAACACCTGAAAATGATAATTCTGCTCATTTCCAACAACGTACACCATTTTATTGATAGGATAATCGTTGTAACGAAGTTTGGCCGTACCAATGTCCTGAGTCATATAAACCGAGGTTCCATCAGCACGAAGCAACAGCTTTTCATCCAAACCATTAGCGGTTAAATCTGCCCAAACAGAACCGTCTTCGCGACGATAAAATGCCTCGATGGCTTCACCACGTTCAACTTCGGATTTTCCTTCGAGGTAAGTTTCAGATTCATAATAAATTTTATCAAAACTTACGCCCATTTGTTGGTATGTTTTGTCGAAACCGGCATACACCCAGGCGTTCATCATTTCCCAGAGTTGACGAACTTCAGCATCATTATTTTCCCAGGCCAGCAACATTTTCTGTGCTTCCAGAATAAGCGGAGCTGATTTCTTGGCTTCTTCCTCAGTCAGACCCTTGGAAATTAATTTCTGAATTTCGGCTTTAAAATGTTTATCGAAAATAACGTAGTATTTTCCGACTAAATGATCACCTTTCAAGCCGGAACTTTCGGGAGTTTCGCCATTTCCAAATAATTTCCATGCCAGCATGGATTTGCAAATATGAATACCGCGGTCGTTTACTATATTGGTTTTCACTACTTTCCAACCATTTGCTTTTTGAATTTCAGCAATGCTATGTCCGAGTAAGTTATTTCGAATATGACCTAAATGAAGCGGTTTATTTGTGTTAGGCGACGAATACTCAATCATCATGAGTGCTGCATCTTCAGTGGCTTTTGTAATACCAAAATCTTGATCTGAATGAATTGCATTCAGTGTTTCGAGCCAGAAGCTCTTACTGATACTCAGATTCAGAAAACCTTTTACGACATTAAATTTTGAAATAATTTCTGTGTCTTTTAGTAGAAAATCACCGATTTCCTGACCAACTTGTTCGGGCGACTTGCGAGCGGCTTTCACAAAAGGAAAAGTAACCACCGTGAGGTCACCTTCAAATTCTTTTTTTGTTTTTTGGAGTGCTGGCAGATTTGTTTCAGGTTCGAAGTCATATAATAACTTGACAGCTTTCGCCACTGAAATATTAAGAGTCTGTTCTAAATTCATTGTTTTCGTTTTTTATTCGGGTTGCAAAGATACGAAAATTAGTCTAAGTATCGAAAATGTAAACCAACTACTAATGGCCAGATTATACTATAAGGAGCTGCAAATTTACTGATTTGCAACTCCTTTTTAATTTTTAGAAAGTAAATTGTGGCCTGGGTTTTTCCTGTTCATCAACTGCTTGAATTGGAGAGAATTGAATGTAGTAGCAAGCTAAAAAAAATTAATTTAAAAGCTCATTAAAATTTGATGTCGAACCATTAAAAAGATTTAAGTCCACATAGCCTTTGATACCATGTAGCGTATGTTTGTTGGAAGTCTGCCAAAATGTCCAGTTAACATTAGGCTTTGCTTTATAATCAACAATCCACAACTTACATTTTTCAGGTAAACATTCTTTGAGGTAAAGATTGAAAAATCTATTGCTACAGTAGACAATCGGGAAACAGGTGAGTTTTAATGAAATCGTCTGTATAAAATCCAGCAATTCATTACGAACCATATATGCAGGCGGCATTCTTCTTGAAAATTCTAAATCGAGCACCGGTGGCAAATCACCTTTGCTATATTTTACGGTCGACAAAAAATTCTGTGCCTGTTCTTTTCCGCTACTTTTATAAGTGAAAAAATGATACGAACCGACCGGTATATTATTGTCTTTGGCACGACCATAGTTTTCAGAGTATTTAATATCCCGGTTAGTAGCTCCTTCAGTAGCTTTCAAAAACACAAAATGAGGTTCATTTTCACTGAGTTTGTTCCAATCGATGGTGCTTTGATGATGCGAAACATCAAGTCCCCAGACTTCGCCCTCGGTACTTACTTTGATAGGAACAAAATTGCTGTAGAGAGTATGGTGACGGGTATGATGACGTTTCTTAGCTTCCGCCGGAAGTTGAATTAGAAGCATGGCGAGAAAGAAAATTATTAATCTGATTTTCATAATCTTTAGGGTGATTTATTTGTTGATTTCCGTTTGTAGAATGCATTAAATCAACAATATGAAACAAAGATAAGTTATTTATGTGTTAATTCCAACTCTTTTTGTTACAAATCACAGAACTTTTAAGCATAAATGAGTGAAAATAAGATTTCTGACAAATAATAAAGCCCCATCGTTTTAAACGACAGGGCTCAGATTTTATTGTTTTTCAATTATTTTACAGCATCCAATGCTTTTTCTATTGCACGTTTAATTCCGTCGGGGTTTTTACCACCGGCCGAAGCAAAGAATGGTTGTCCGCCACCACCACCCTGAATTTCTTTGGCTGCGTCGCGAGCTATGTTTACGGCATTTAATCCAGCGGCAACTAAGTCATCCGAGATTAAAATAGTCAAAGATGGTTTTCCATCAAATACACATCCGGCAACGAAGAATAATTTTTCGCTCACCACATTGCGAATTTGGAATGCAAGGGTTTTTACTGCATCTGCCGGCAATTCGGCATCAACCTGAATGACTTTAATTCCATTTATCTCTTTTGCTTCTTCAATAAGAATATCGCGCAGGTTCATGATTTTTTCGTGCATAAAGTTTTCAACACGTTTCTTCAAATCTGCATTTTCTTCAATTGATTTCTGAATAGCTGACATCAAATCGGGTGTGTTATTGAAAAACTCACGGGCATCAGCAATGAAATCCTGTTGCTCGTCAAGTAGCTTTTCAACGCCTTTGGCCGAAATAGCTTCCAAACGACGGATACCGGCAGCAATAGACGTTTCGGCTACAATGCGCACCAGGCCTATTTCACCAGTAGCTTGTACGTGCGTTCCACCACAAAGCTCGGTAGATGTGCCAAATTGAATTACACGAACAGTTTCACCGTATTTTTCGCCAAACAAAGCCATTGCTCCAAGAGCTTGAGCCTCGGCAATGGGCGTGTCGCGCATTTCGTTCAATGCATAATTTTCGCGAATTTTACGGTTGGCGATAGATTCTACAGCCCGAATTTCTTCTTTCGTCATTTTTTGGTAATGCGAAAAGTCAAACCGCAATGCATCCGGACTTACATATGAACCTTTCTGCTCCACATGTGTGCCCAACACTTCGCGTAAAGCTTCGTGAAGTAAGTGTGTAGCCGAGTGGTTACATTCAGTAGCCTTACGTTTTTCGGTATCGATAGTAGCCGTAAAAGTAGCCGTAACGTCCGAAGGAAGATGTTTGGCAATATGAACTGCTAAATTGTTTTCTTTTTTAGTATCAAGTATGTCAATTACATCTTCATCTGAAACCAACTTTCCGCTGTCGCCAACCTGACCACCCATTTCGGCATAGAAAGGGGTGTTTGAAAGTACGAGTTGGTAGTATTCCTGATTTTTTTGTTTCACTTTGCGGTAACGCAGAATTTCGGTGTCGAACGACGTGAAATCGTAGCCAACAAATATGCTGTCGCCTTCGCGAACGGTAACCCAGTCGCCGGTTTCGGTAGCAGCAGCATTGCGCGCACGTTCTTTTTGTTTTTGCATTTCGGAAGTAAACTCATCGATATTCACCGTAAAATTGTTTTCGCGCAAAATCAATTCGGTCAAATCCAATGGGAATCCGAATGTGTCGTATAGTGTAAAGGCCACTTTGCCTTCAATTTCAGTTTTAGCAGCAGTTTTCGAATCGGTCATTACTTTGTCGAGTAATTTAATGCCTGTTTCAAGCGTGCGTAGGAATGATTCTTCTTCCTCCTTGATTACTTTTTCAATAAGCGTTTTTTGCGAAACCAATTCAGGATAAGCTTTACCCATGTTTTCACTCAATACATTGATAAGGTTAAACATGAAAGCGTGACGTTGACCCAGGAACGTGTAACCATAACGTACTGCACGACGCAAAATACGACGGATTACATAACCGGCTTTTGCATTTGAAGGAAGTTGTCCATCAGTTATCGAAAATGCAATAGTACGGATATGGTCGGCAATAACGCGCATGGCAATATCCACCTTTTCGTTCTTGCCGTATTCAGCACCGCACACACGGCCAATTTCGGCAATGACAGGAGTGAAAACATCGGTGTCGTAGTTCGATTGAACGCCTTGAATGGCCATACACAATCGTTCAAATCCCATACCGGTGTCAATTACCTTGGCCGGAAGTCCTTCGAGCGAGCCGTCAGCTTTGCGGTTGTATTGCATAAATACGTTATTCCAAATCTCAATTACTTGCGGGTGACTTCCGTTTACGAGTGTCAGACCGTCAATTTTGGCGCGTTCTTCGTTGTCGCGGATGTCGATATGTATTTCGGAACAAGGGCCACAAGGTCCTGTATCGCCCATTTCCCAAAAATTGTCTTTTTTGTTTCCGTTGATAATGCGGCTGGCAGGCAGGAATTGCTCCCATATTTTAGCAGCCTCGTCGTCGCGTTCCAATCCTTCGGGTGCATAACCTTCGAAAACAGTAACGTAAAGGCGGTCGGTATCCAGTTTCAATACATCAACCAGGTATTCCCATGCCCATTCGATGGCCTCTTTTTTGAAATAATCGCCAAACGACCAATTGCCCAACATCTCGAACATGGTGTGGTGATAGGTGTCGTGACCAACTTCCTCCAGGTCGTTGTGTTTTCCGCTTACCCGAAGGCATTTTTGTGAGTCGGCAATCCTTGAGTATTTGATCGGGTCGTTGCCCAGAATAATGTTTTTGAATTGGTTCATTCCGGCATTAGTGAACATCAAAGTCGGATCATCTTTGATAACCATGGGTGCAGAAGGAACAATTTTGTGCCCTTTCGATGCAAAAAAATCGAGAAAAGATTGACGAATTTCCTGTGAAGTCATATTGTGAAAAGTTAGTTGCTATGCGTTATTAATTGTTATTTGCTATTCGTTATTAATTGTTGTTAACCTCGCGTTATTGAAAGTAAGATCCCAAATGATCAATAACGCTGAAGGCTAATAACACAAAGTAAATAACGCCAGAGGCGAATATCCCGAAGCAAATAACCCTTCAAGGTTAATAATATCAAATAAAGACTGCAAAAGTAGCTCAATTTTATTACTTTTGTAGCAATTATTGTTATAAAAATTGCAATAATCAGTTGATTTTCTTTCAGAAGCGTTTGATTTTTATTTATTTATTGAAATTTTTATCTGGAGGTTTTTACTTTTCTCTTCCGATAAAAATGAAATTGATTTATGGCTAAAAAAAAATTCCATTTTAATCCCGAAACCTTAAGTTACGAGCAAATTGAGCATACCATTACTCATTGGCTCAAACAATTGGCTATTCACGCGCTTTCGGGAGTATCCCTGGGTATAATATTTTTCTTTATTTTTGTTTCCACTATTCAATCTCCTGAGGAAAAGCAATTGGTTCAGGAAAAGTCACATATGGAAGCTCAATACAAAGTGCTT
>SESG01039302.1_pt1 | contig 13383 bp, 8 predicted proteins | sample 3171421 | NCBI WGS metagenome assembly SESG01 (sample SAMN10866946, study PRJNA518727) | freshwater metagenome | biome: subpolar coniferous forest; feature: holomictic lake; material: water; isolation source: holomictic Lake 227, 6 m and 8 m depth | place: Canada: near Kenora, Ontario | collected... | reverse complement strand
ACTCAGAGTAAGTTTCCTCTTCCATGCAATCCACACAGACTACCAAATGGCTCTTGATCCTCGGGGGGGTGTTGGGGGGCATTTACCTCTTCGCCACGATCTACCTGGCGACTTCCGGGTTGGATGATGTATTCGGCAAGGCGGACATCGCTTTGGTGCTCGACAGCCGTGTGGAAGCCGAAGGCAAACCGACCCCGCGGCTTCGCGCCCGCCTGGATCGAACCGTTGAGCTGTATCGCGCGGGGTATTTGAACCTGATCATCGCCAGCGGCGGCACAAGCAATGCGGGGGTGCATGAAGCCGATGTCATGCGCGATTACCTCGTGGCGCGCGGCATTCCACGCAAAAACATCATCGTGGACAACAATGGCGTCTCCACCTACGAAAGCGCCCGGAACGCGGCCCGCATCCTTCGCGAACGCAACGGCACCGGCATCTTTGTGATCACGCAATACTTCCACGTCCCCCGCACCCGGCTTGCCTTGGAGCGGTTTGGAGTCACCCCCGTGTTTTCCGCGCATGCGCACTGGTTTGAGCTGAGAGACCTCTACTCCGCGCCTCGCGAGTTGCTGGCCTACCTTTATTATTACTACCGGAGTTATTGACTCTCCCCCGTCGGCTCAGGCAAAGGGCTGGGGCTCGGCTGGATCCATGGGCTGAAAATCGCCTTGGGCAGGTTGGTGAGGGTGGAGATTTTCGGGAGCCGTTTGGGACGCCAGGTCGGCTTGGAAAGGCTGCCGTCGGAGACGTATTCCAGCAGGTGGCTCATGGGGTCGAGGAATTTCCCCGCGATCCCCTGCGCGTTGATGCGGGCGCTGAAGTCCATTTTGTCGTCCACGATGCAGAGCTTGCCCTGGCCGAGGATGGAGAATCCCCTCCCCTCCATGACGAGATCATTAGTGGTCACGACGCCGTCGCGCATCTCAAAGGTGCAGGTGCCCTTGCGCGCCTCGTTGTAACCGGTGCCGGGGAGCACCTCGTTGAGGATGCCGGAGAAGGGCCCGAAGATCGGAATGGCAAAGACGTTTCCGTCGGCGACATGCATTGCCCCCTTGCCCACAATGGCGCGGGCGGAATCGTGCAGGCCGGAGAAGGCAAAGGAGCCGTCGAGCTTGCCCTTGGAGGTGTCGAAGTCGAAGTACAGCTTGGTGAGGCTTGGGAAGTCGATGGCTTCGGTGAACAACTCGGCTGTGTAGTCCCCCGCGGCTTTGCGCAAGGAAATATCCGCCTTGCCGCGCAGATGCCCGCCCCAGATCCAGGCGTCAAGCCCGTCCAGTTTCAGCCGGTCATTGAGGATGCTGACGGTTCCCGAAATTTTGTTCGCAGAGAGTTCTTTTTTGAGGAACGTGTAGTCCATGCCGCGCGCCCCCTCCACCTCCACCCGCAGATTGTGCCGGCACCAATCGCCATGGCGGCATCCCACCGTGCCGTTGACGACCAGCGCGGGCCGCGTTTTGAACCGGTAAGGGGTCAACTGCTCGGCCAGTTCGCGGTCGAAGATGCGCACCACCTCCACGGGGTTGAGGGTCGTTCGCACGTTTTGGAAACGCAGTTCGTCGGTATTGAAATCATAAACCACCGCGCCGGTGCCGGCGCCTTCCTCCCGTTCGAGCCGGATGTTTTGGCAGGTCAGGACGTTGGATTTGAAGCCGAGATCAACCGTGACGCTTTTGAGGGCGGTTCCCCGGGCGCGGGTGGCTCCGAGTTGCGCCCGGCCCCTGATTTCCACCGCAGAGGGCTCACAAACGGGGCCATGCCCTTCCAGATGCAGCACCGGAGCGGCGCGGAACTCCCACTCGGCGAGCCGGGCGCGCGCCTCGACAGGCAGAAGCGGGAAAAACACGGCGGGGTGGATGCGACTCTCCAGATTGAACCGGAAATCGCCCGGCATCTGGAGGGCATTCAATACAAAGCCCCCCTCCTTATGCTGGATGCGGGCATCGTGCAAATACCAGCGTCCCCCGGTTTCCCAGGAAAAATCCGTTCCCGCACTCTCGAAGGTGAGCGATTTCACCTTGAATCCCCCCAAGGAGAGGTGTCCGGCGAGCTGAACGCTGGGAGCCGCCGGATCGTGAAGGCTCGCTGCGGCGTGCATTTCCAGCAAAGGCGGCTGGTTCAGGACGAGTTCGTTCAAGGGCGAATCGGGACGCACCGCGCGGATCAATCCCGCCAAATCCAGCGTGGAGCGGAGTTGCAGAGCCGCCTCCCCGGAGTCGATCCCATACGCGCCGGTCGCATCGAGCGCCCCGGTCGCGTCCTTCACCTCGCATTGGTCGATGCGCACCCGCCCCTCGGCCAGCGTGAGGATCATTTTGAGGGACTCGATTTGGCTTTTGCCGTGGATGCTAAACCGATTGGCCTGCAACACGGCTTCCGCAAAGAGATCCCGCGGTTTGGCAAAATCGCCGCTCATCCGAAGAGCCAGCGTGGGCTGACCTCCTCTCATTTTCAGGTCATCCAAGGCATCCACAAGCTCATTCAGGTGCGCCAAAGGGCTCTCTTGGGATGCCGCCGCTTGATCCGGGGGCCACGTGAATTGCTGCGGGTTTAAAAAATGGGCGCTGGCGCGCACCCGCAGCCCGCGCACAACGGCATCCGCGTGTTCCACCGTCAAATGATGGGCCGGCAGGAGCACGCGGGCATTGAGGCGGGAGATTTCGATGCGTTTGCTTTTATGCGCAGCCGTATCCAGCGGGAGCGAGAGCGTGGCGTTGCGCAACTCCAAGGCGTTGAGGAACGGTGCGCCGTGAACAAGGTTGGAGTAGTTGATATCGAGGACGATTTCATTGATGACCGCCATCGCGGGCCCCCGCCCCCGGGAGGCTCGAACCTGGACATCGCGAGCCACCAGCCCTTGGGACGGATTGAGCGTGAGGCGCCCAAGTGTGAGGTGGACACCCCGCTTCTCGGCTTCGGAAATGACCCTCTGCCGCCATGGGTGGGAAAACCCGTAGTAGCTGACATACCAGAGAGCCCAAAGCACCGTGATCCCAGCCAGCGCGACGAGCACCCAGAAGCTCCGGGACAGGAATCTGCGCACCCCGAACCAACGGGATCGGAGCGCGGGAAAGAGAGGTGAAGTCGGATCTGTCACACCGTTTAGCAATGTCCTTTGGGAGAAACCCGGAGGGTTTCCAGCGAATAGCCGGGGGTTGAGCGAAGCGACACCCCCGGAACTGGCAACGCAGACATCTCACCCCGAAGGGGTGGCAGAATGGCAGGCAATCCCACGCGTTCTGCCACCCCTTTGGGGTGAAAGCCATGTCTGCATTGACCGGGGGTATCGCTATCGCTCAACCCCCGGCTATTGTCTTTAAACCCTTCGGGTTTATACCGAAACTGATTCGTAATGGGCATCACACTCTGCGCAGTCTAATGGGGCGGAGCGTCTGGAGCAACGACGTTCCTACGCCTTGCCGTTCTGGATGTGCAGGTAGGTGTAGTTCTTGAGCGCGCGTTCGTAGGCGTTCAGGAGCTTCATGCCTTCGTTGGGCTTGAGGCGGTCGCTCTTGATGGCGGCATCCACCTGTTTTTTGACCCGGCGGATCAGATCCGACTGGTTCCACTGCGTCATGGCCAGCACCTCGGCGATGGTGCTTCCCTCGATGGTCTCCTCGATGTAGAAGCCGTCCTCTTCGTCCTCATCCAGGAAGACGTGGGCTTCATTGACGCGCCCGAAGAGGTTGTGCAGATCCCCCATGATGTCCTGGTAGGCGCCCATGAGGAAGAAGCCGATGTAGTAAGGCTCCGCCGGCTTGAGGGTATGGAGGGGGAGGGTCTCCTTGACGTCCTGGAGGTCGATGAATTTGCTCACTTTGCCGTCGCTGTCGCAGGTGATGTCCACGAGCGTGGCGTGGCGGTCGGGCTCCTCACCCAGCCGGTGGATGGGCATGACGGGGAAGAGCTGGCCCAGCGCCCAGTGATCCAAAAGGCTCTGGAACACGGAGAAGTTGCAGACGTACTGGTCGCCCAGGGCCACTTCGAGTTCCTTGACTTCGTCGGGGATGTATTCCTGGTCTTCCTGCGCGTGGAAAAACTTCACGATGCGCGCGGCGATGCGCCAGTAGGCCTGCTCGATCTTGGCTTTGCTCTCCAGATCCATCAGGCCGAAGTTGAACATCGAGAGCGTCTGCTCCTTGATTTCCTGGGCGTCGTGGAGCATCTCCGTGCGGTTGGCCTCGGTCAGGTTTTTTTCGATGTCGAAAATGTCGCGCACGAGCTTGTGGTCGGTCGGCTTGGCCGCAACCGGCGCGGAGGAGTCGAATTTCTCGATGGAACCGAACGCCTCGACCACCAGCACGGAATGGTGCGCCACCAGGGCACGCCCGCTTTCGCTGACAATGGTGGGGTGCGTGACGCCTTCCGAGTCGCACACGTCCATGATGTTATAAACCACGTCGCGCGCGTATTCCTGAAGGGTGTAGTTGGTGGAGCTGTCGAAGGCGGTGTTGGAGCCGTCGTAATCGACCGCCAGACCGCCGCCCACGTCGAGATACACCAGGTCGTGCCCAAGTTTTGCCATCTTGGAATAGAAGCGGGCAGCCTCGCGCACGGCGCGTTTGATGGTGCCGATGTCCGGCACTTGCGAGCCGACGTGGAAATGGATGAGCTTGAGGCAATGGGCGAGCCCGGCTTCGCGCAACGTCTCACTGGCGCGGACGAGGTCGGCAGTGGAGAGGCCGAACTTGGCGTTCTCCCCGCCGCTGGTGGCCCACTTGCCGGAGCCCTTGGACTGGAGGCGCACGCGCAAGCCGATCATCGGCTCCACGCCCATCTCTTTGGAAACCTGCAAAATCTGGAACAGCTCCTCAATTTTCTCCACCACCATGATGACGCGGGTGCCGAGCTTGTTGCCGAGCAGGGCGCTTTGGATGAACGCGCTGTCCTTGTAACCATTGCAGATGATGAGGCTCTCCGGGTCATTGTTGATGGCCAGCGCCGCCAGCAGCTCCGGCTTGCTCCCGGCCTCGATGCCGAGATGGAAGGGCCGCCCGGCATCCACAATCTCCTCCACGACTTCGCGCAACTGGTTGACTTTGATGGGGAAGACGCCCCGGTAATGGTTCTTGTAGCCGAACTCGGCAATGGCGGACTGGAAGGCGAGGTTGATGGTCTCCACGCGGTGCTGGAGCAGATCCTGGAAGCGGATCACCAGCGGGAAGGTCAGGCCGCGGTCGCGCGCGTCGTCGATGACCTCCATGATGTCGATGGAGGTGGCGGGATTCTTCGTGGGCAGAATCTCCACATGGCCGCGCGGGTTGATGGAGAAATACCCCGTACCCCACCGGTCGATGTTGTAGAGTTCAATGGCTGAGTCGATGTTCCAGGCTGGCGTCATTTTGTCGAAAACCCGCATCCTACGATTCATGCGCCGGTTTGCAATCGCGATTTGCGTTGCGATTTCAAGCAAGTTATCAATGAGCTTTCAATGACACACCCCTGCCCCACTCTCTTTGACCTCCGCCTCGGCGATTGCATTGCGGGGATGCAGACCCTAGAAGCAGAATCGGTGGATGCGGTCGTCACCTCGCCTCCTTACAACCTCGGCATCCGCTATTCCAAGTTCGAGGACACGGCGAGCCGGGACGATTATCTCGAGTGGTCGATGCGCTGGGCCGCCGAAGTGCGCCGGGTGCTCAAGCCGGAAGGCTCGTTTTTTCTGAATATCGGTTCCGCACCGGCCAATCCCCTCCTGCCGCACCAAATCGCCCTGCGCTTCAGCGAGCTGTTTGTGCTCCAGAACACGCTGCACTGGATCAAGTCGATTACCGTGGAGACGCGCGCGGGCGATTTGGTTTCCGTCGGGCATTTCAAGCCGATCAATTCGCCGCGCTACGTGACCGACTGCCACGAATACGTCTTCCATTTCACCAAAAGCGGCAAGGTTCCGGTGGATCGCCTCGCCGTCGGCGTCCCGTATGCCGACAAGAGCAACATCACCCGCTGGGGCCATACGGAAGGGCGCGACCGGCGCTGCCGGGGCAACAACTGGTTTGTGCCGTATGAAACCATCGTGAGCCGGGACAAGGATCGGCCCCATCCGGCAACTTTTCCTGTGGGGCTGGCGGCGATGTGCCTGCGGCTGCACGGCATTGATGCACAAAGCGTCGTGCTCGACCCCTTCAACGGCATCGGCCATGCCGCGCTGGCCGCAGCGGAATGCGGCGCGGGGCGGTTCATCGGGTTTGACATTGATGAAGGCTACCTCGCCGAAGCCAAGGCGCGGCTGGAAAAGCGGGATGCCGAGCCGGAGTTGGGGTTGACCGAGGGGTAATCCCTCTTCTCTGCGTCTCCGTGCGAGATTTCTTTGCGCCTTTGCGTCTTTGCGTGAGTTTTTCCAGAGCTGCGCTAAACTGTCCCCTCACTCATGGCCGCCTTTGTCCTACGCCGGTTCGTCTCGATGCTGCTCGTCTTGTTCTGCGTCGTGTCGATCACGTTTTTCCTGATGCGCTCCGCCCCCGGCGGGCCGTTCGACCGGGAACGCGAGTTGCTGCCGCAGGCGAAGCATGCGCTGGAGGTGAAGTTCCACTACGACGGCACGCCCTGGCAGCAATACACGGCCTATCTCGGGCGACTGGCGCAGGGTGATCTCGGCCCTTCCACCCGCTACCGCAACCGGACGGTCAATGAACTGCTGGCGCAGACGCTCCCGGTCTCGGCGGCGTTGGGCGCGGCGGCGTTTTGCATTGCGACCCTGGGCGGCGTGGCGCTGGGCGGCTGGGCCGCGACGCGCCGGGGCACGGCGGGCGAGACCTCGGCTATGTTCGTCTCGCTGCTGGCCATTTCCATCCCGACCTTTGTCACGGGCCCGCTCTTCATCTTGATCTTCGCGCTCTGGCTCGGCTGGCTGCCCGTTGGCGGATTGGGCAGCCCGGCAAGCTTGCTTCTCCCCGCGCTCACGCTTGCCGGGCCTTATGTGGCCTACATCGCCCGGCTCACCCGCACGAGCATGCTGGAGGTGCTGGGGCAGGATTTCATCCGCACCGCCCGCGCCAAGGGGCTGGCGGAATGGCGCGTGGTTTCCTTCCACGCGGCGAAGGTCGCGCTGCTGCCGGTGGTCTCGTTCCTCGGCCCGCTCGCGGCAAATCTGCTGACCGGCTCCATCGTGATTGAAACGATTTTCAACATTCCCGGCGCGGGCGGCTTTTTCGTCAACTCGATCCAGAACCGCGACGGCTTTTTGCTGGAGGGCGTGGTGATTGTCTATTGCGCGCTGCTGGTCGCGCTGAACCTGCTGGTGGACATCGCCTACCCGTGGCTGGATCGCCGGATCAAATTGCAGGGCTAAGCAAAAATGAAATCTGGAACTCAGGAACTCAGGAAGGAATTTATCAGGAACTCAGGAAAACAGGAAAAAGACAGTGCACTTCGAAGCTTTTTTTCTCTTTTTCTTTGCGTCCTTTGCGTCCTTTGCGTCCTTTGCGCGCCCCCTTTATTTCGTTCTTATCAGCCCCATCTGCGGATAACCTCTCAAGTCAGTTCATGCAAAACGCGGAAAATAAAACAGTTTGGGCACGGCTCCTTGCGAAAAGAGGCGCGACACGCGCTTCCCTCATGGTTCTCGCACTGGTGATCCTGGCGGCGATCTTTGGGCCGATGCTCCTTCCCGACGCGGCTCGCGAGGTGAGCGCAAACCAGTTCGCCGCGCCGACGTGGGCGCACCCTTTTGGCACCGACTTGCACGGTCAGGACATGCTCTACCGGGTGTTGAGCGGCGCGCGCGTCTCGCTGGCGGTGGGCATTGCGGGGGCGTTCATCGCCTTTTTCATCGGCACGGCTTACGGGCTGGTGGCGGGCTACGCGGGAGGCAAGACGGATGGAGCGATGATGCGTTTGGTGGAAATCCTTTACGCCGTGCCGCGCCTGATCATCCTGCTCATCGCCATCAACGCCTTCGACTCCCGCATGAAGATCTGGCTCGCGGGAATTCCCGGCTTGGTCAGCTATTCGCGCATCGTGATTTTGATTCTCTCGCTGGGCCTCATCGAATGGCTCACCATGGCCCGCATCGTGCGGGGGCAGGTGCTTGCGCTCAAGGGGCAGCAGTTCGTCCTTGCCGCACGCAGCCTGGGCCAGAGCCATTGGAAAATTCTCACGCGCCATTTGCTGCCGAATCTCGTGGGCGTGGTGATTGTCTATCTCACGCTGACGGTTCCGGCGGTGATTCTCGATGAGTCGTTCCTGAGCTTCCTCGGCCTCGGCATCCAGGCGCCGCAGGCAAGCTGGGGCTCCCTGCTGGCGGACGGTGCGCAGGCGATCAACCCGGTGAAAAGCTACTGGTGGCTGCTCGCCTTCCCCGCCGCCACCATGAGCCTCACGCTGCTGGCCCTCAACTTCCTGGGCGACGCCCTGCGCGACGTGCTTGACCCGCGCTCCATCCCATAAGACTTATAGGACTCATACGACCTATAAGTCCTATATTTCGCTCCCCCGGCCTTTATGCTAGGCTTTGGAAATTCGTGCCACAGAACCTTTTCGCTTTAGTCGCCCAAGCCAAGCCGGTCGCCGCCAAGCTGCGTGCGCTCGGGCGGGAGCGCATGGTCTTTGACCACGTGGACGAGGCGGCTCAGGCGTTTGTGGCCGGGCTTGTGGCGGACAAGATCAAGCAGGGCAAAAAGGCGCGCCGCGTCTGGATTGTCGCCCCCACGGTGCGCAGCCAGGAGCAGCTTCATAACGAATTGCTCAACTGGCACCCCGAGGTGGTTTTCCTGCCGGAAGTGGAGATCACCCTCGCGGAAAACGCGCTCGCAGATCCCGAGATCGCCGCCGACCGCCTCCAGGCGCTGGAGCAGGTGGCGGGCTCCAAGACGGCGCTCGTCCTCCTCACCGCCGCTTCGCTCAACGACCCCTCTCCCACACCGGAGGGGATGCGGCGGCTCACGCTGGAGCTTGAGCGCGGGCAAAGTCTGCCGATGGAGGAGTTGGTTTCCAAGCTCGCCGAGAGTGGATACGAGCGCGTGCCGCAGGTGGCGCTGCGCGGGCAATTCGCCGTGCGCGGCGGCATCGTGGATGTCTTTTCCTGGCAGCACACGATTCCCGTGCGCGTGGAGTTTTTCGGTGATGCCATTGATTCGCTCCGGTTTTTCGATCTCGACGCGCAGACCTCCGTCGCGCCGGTGGAAACGGTGGGCCTCCTGCTGGGCGAAGCCGGGGAGGCCCGTCAATGCACCGTGCGCGACTACATCCAGCCCGACGACCTCGTGGTGGATGTGCAGGCGGAGGTCGAATGGGCAAGCGTCGCCATCACAGCGGAAGCGGCTCCGGGCGCGGAGGCGGAGGATTATTCGACGGCGTTTTTTGATCACGGCCTGGGCGAGTTCGAGGCCGGGGATCTGGTGCTGGAAGCCGGGCAGCGCGAACGCTTCCTGCGCCAGCTCACGCAATGGCTGGACGGGGGCTGGCAGGTTACGATCTATTGCAACAACGAGGGGGAGGTGGAGCGCTTCCGCGATGTGCTGCCCGAGCCGCTGGCAACCCATCGCGGCATGGAGCTGGCCCTCGGCTCCATCGCCCACGGGTTCACTTTTCCAACGGCGAAGCTTGCGGTGCTCTCCGACGCGGAACTCTTCGGGCGCTACCGCAACACCCGCGCCCGCCGCCTCGCCCTGCGCCGCGCGCGCGAGCAGACGCACCGGGCGCAGATCGATTTTTCCGAACTCACCGAAGGCGACTATGTCGTGCATCTCGAACACGGCATCGCGCTGTTTCTCGGGCTGGAAAAATTCGCCAAGGCGGATGGCGCGGAGGAGGAGGTGCTGGTGCTGGAGTTCGCTCACGGGGCAAAACTCTACGCGCCGCTGGAGCAGTCCTACCTGGTATCACGCTATGTCGGCGTGGGCAAACGCAACCCGCAGTTGAGCGAGCTGGGCGACGCGAAATGGGCCAAGGCGAAATCCCAAGCGCAAAAATCCGTGTTCGACTACGCGGCGAAGCTCCTCGCCGTCCACGCCGAGCGCGAGAGCGCCGTCGGCTTCCCTTTTCCGCCGGACAACAAGTGGCAGAACGAGTTTGAGCGGTCGTTTGTGCACAAGGAAACGCCCGACCAGGTCACCGCCATTGCCGCGGCCAAGGCCGACATGGAGAGCGACCAGCCGATGGATCGCCTCATCTGCGGCGACGTCGGGTTTGGCAAGACCGAGGTGGCCATCCGCGCGGCGTTCAAGGCGGTGATGGGCGGCAGACAGGTGGCCTTGCTCGTGCCCACCACCGTGCTCGCGCAGCAGCATTACCAGAACTTCCGCGAGCGGATGAGCGATTACCCGATCACCGTCGAATGCCTGAGCCGGTTCCGCACGCCGGGGGAGCAGCGCAAGGTGGTGGAGGGATTGAAGGACGGCTCGGTGGATATCGTGATCGGCACCCACCGGCTCATCTCCCGCGATGTGGCATTCAAGAATCTCGGGCTGGTGGTGATCGACGAGGAACAGCGCTTCGGCGTCCTGCACAAGGAGAAGTTCAAGGAGCTTTTCAAACTTGTGGACGTGCTCACGCTTTCCGCCACGCCCATTCCGCGCACGCTCTACCTCTCGCTCATGGGGGCGCGCGACATGTCCATCTTGGAGACGCCGCCGCAAAACCGCATCCCCACCGAGACGATCATCTGCGGCTACGACGAGCGGATCATCCGCGACGCCATTGTGCGCGAGATGGCCCGCCAGGGGCAGGTTTATTTCCTGCACAACCGCGTCGGCACCATTGAGGGAATGGCCGCGAAGCTCAAGAAGCTCATCCCCAAGGCGCGCATCCTCGTCGGGCACGGCCAAATGGACGAGCACGAACTGGAGGAGGTGATGCGCACCTTCGTGGAAGGCGAGGCGGACGTGCTCCTTTCCACCACCATCATCGAGAGCGGCCTGGACATCCCCAACGCCAACACCATCATCATCGACCGGGCCGACCGCTTTGGTCTGGCCGATCTCTACCAACTCCGAGGCCGTGTGGGCCGCGCCCAACACAAGGCGTATGCTTATTTGATGATCCCGCGCGACTTGATGCGCACCGAGGCGCGCAAGCGGATCAACGCCATCAAGCAGTATTCCTCGCTCGGCGCGGGGTTCAAAATCGCCATGCGCGATTTGGAGATCCGTGGCGCGGGCAACATCCTCGGCACCAAGCAGAGCGGGCACATCGTCGCCATCGGGTTCGACCTCTACTGCCAGTTGCTCAAGCAGGCCGTCGCCAAGCTCAAGGGCGAAAAGGTGCAGCCGCGCGTGGAACTCCCCGTGAGCCTCGACTTTGTCTCCACCAACGAAGCCGAATGGTTCAAGCAGCCCGAGGCCGCCGCCCCTGCGTTTCTCCCCACCAGCTACATTTCCGAGGCACAGACGCGCATCCAAGCCTACCGGTCGCTGGCCGAAGCCACTACGCAGGAACAGTTGGATCGGCTTCGCAGCGACTGGCGCGACCGCTTTGGGCGGCTCCCGGACGCCGCGGAAAACCTCCTCACCCTCGCAGCGACCCGCCTCGTGGCGGCAGCGCGCAAGATCACGCGCGTGGAAGTGCGCGAGCGCAAACTGATGCTCACGCGCGGCGGCGACTACGTCCTTATCAATGGGAAATTCCCGCGCCTGAGTTCCTCTACGCCCGTTGAGAGGCTTCGGGAAATGCTCGCGCTGTTGCGGAAGTTTTGATGTAGACCCCTTTGTGGGAGAGGGACTGCGCCCGTCAGGAATCGAACCTGAAACCTTCTGATTCGTAGTTTTTAAGTTATATTGTTCCGAACTGTTTGCAAGAGTCCCGATTTGAGCCGGTTTACAGAGGAAATACCAGAGTAAAATTTGGAGGTTCTCGCTCACATGTCGGAACACGAAAACACACTTTGGAACCAAAAAAGTGGCCGAGAAGTGGCCGAGTGAAAAGCCGCTTCGGAGTTGCACACCGCCACGCGAAAAACAGATGCTCGCTATTGACAGTCCGATGCGCGTTAGTGTCTAAGCGTGCCCTTTTTCCAAAAATGGAAAAGCCATTACTCACGGATTGAATGTGCTTGTAAGTATTTCACGGCATGATATATTTTCCGAAATGATCCGCCGTCTTTTTGCCCCATTGCTTCTCGAATTGCTGGAAACGTTTCCGGTCGTGGCCGTTGTCGGTTCGCGCCAAGTCGGGAAGTCCACGCTGGTGCAACAGCCGGAGGAGGCAGCGGGACGCCAGTATGTGACACTCGATGACATTGGCACGCTGTCGGTCGCCCAATCCGATCCCAAGAGCTTTTTGGAAAGCAAAAAGCCCCTGACCATCGACGAAGTTCAACTCCTTCCGGGGCTGCTGCGTGAGATCAAGCTGCTGGTGGACGAAAACCGCCGACCGGGCCGGTTCCTTTTGACTGGCTCAGCGGATCTCGACCATTGCGCCGACATCTCGTCGGTTCTGGCCGGGCGGATTGGCATCCTGCGCCTCCCTCCGATTTCCATTTCCGAAGAGCATCAGGCCACGGGATGGCGGGCATGGATGGAGGCAACGAGCGTTGGCGACCTGGATGAAGCGTTCGCTGGAAGGCGCTATACCCCGCTGCCGCTGGAGCGTGTCCTCAGCGGAGGCTATCCAGACAGCCTGCTGGCCCGTTCGGGAAGGCAGCGCGTGTTGTGGATGGATTCGTTTCGCACTACCTACCTTGAGCGGGATTTGCGCCGCATTTCGGATATTGGCAATCTCGCGGAGTTTTCGCGCCTGATGCACCTGTGCGCCGCAGCCACGAGCGGGATTCTGAACCAGGCGCACATGGCCCGGGACGCCGGAACGAGCCCGGCAACGGCGGGGCGACACCTTTCGGTATTGGAGGCAAGTTTTCTCATCAACCGTCTCCCGCCGTTTTTTGCCAACATCGGCAAGCGCATGGTGAAGGCTCCCAAGCTGTTTTGGTGCGACACCGGCATGGCCGCTCACCTTTGCGGAATATCCTCCGTAGAAGCCCTGCGGGCGGATTCCATCATGCTGGGCCGGTTGGTGGAAACGCTCGTCATGATGGAAATCCAGGCGCTCCGGCCGCTTGCGAGCGAACCCGCGCAGCTATTTCATGTGCGCACCCACGATGGATTGGAGGTGGATGGGTTGCTCGCCATTGGCCGCCGCCACCTCCCGGTCGAAATCAAAGCTTCCCAAACCGTGACGGCCTCCGACGCCACCCCCATTGAGCGCTGGATCGCACTCAATCCCGGACATGGCCCTGGCATCGTCGTTCACACAGGCAAGGACTACCTAACGCTTTCGAAAAATGTCCGTGCGGTGCCGGCCGCGGCGCTTTTTATGCAATAGGAAGAGGGGGGAATTGTTGGTTGCAAGGGGGTAGACTATGATTGACTGTGCAGCTGATTCGAGCATGGCTCGAAGTGACGCGCTATCCCATGCTGAGGATTCCTCGCACCTCTAGAGCATTTTACAAAA
>SESG01018647.1_pt1 | contig 13384 bp, 7 predicted proteins | sample 3171421 | NCBI WGS metagenome assembly SESG01 (sample SAMN10866946, study PRJNA518727) | freshwater metagenome | biome: subpolar coniferous forest; feature: holomictic lake; material: water; isolation source: holomictic Lake 227, 6 m and 8 m depth | place: Canada: near Kenora, Ontario | collected... | reverse complement strand
ACCACTGAAACCGTTGTGATGTGGTGATTCTGAACTCCAGTACCACAAAGTTGAAGCCATCCCAGTTGGATGGGATGCCAGGCGAGATATCCCGGATGGCCAACTTTCTAACAGAAACCTCCTTGTTGCTGTCAAGTTGAATTTTGACAGTTTTTTGGGCCTGGCAGGGTTGGAGGAAGAGGAGTCCGGCGGTGAGCAGGAGCCAAGAAAAGGATAAAGATTTCTTATTCATGTGATGGATTGTTCTTAATTCCAGATTGTTGTGTCGCGCAAAGCACGCAAAGTGATGCAAAGCTAAGTTTCTTCCTTGCATCACTTTGCGAGCTTTGCGCGACATTTTTTTGATTGGTTTGCCATTATTGGATCCGTTCCGGTTTCATCCGGTCCTGGGTCATATCGTAAGGAAGGACGTACACTTCATCGCCTTTACGGTTCATGAAATACAATTTTGATTCAGATAGTTTGTCTGCATTGCCATCTGCCCAAAATGAATAGAACTCATCATTTGCTTTCACTGGCCGACGGGCATAAGAGTTATTTCTTTGGCTATTGTGCGTAACATTGCGGGTTTTAACCCACGTTTTACCTTCATCGGAACTCTCCCAGATGGCCATTTCTCCACCTGTTCCTAATTTCTGAGGCCCGGGTTCGGTTGGTCCGACTATCCGCCATAAAACGTTTTCAATGTAAAGCGAGCCCATGTCGTAATTGTGGGTTGAAGTGCAAACCTTGTGGAAATTCCATTTCCCATTTTTATGGTGGATGATGGTCCACTCCCGTGGATCGCCTTTGGGCCCGGGTTTGAAGTCGTTACTGATTACTGCCAGTATAATGGGATTTCCGTCCTTGTCGAAGTTCAGATCGTTGAGGTAGACCAGCTTTCCATGTGCTTCATAATCAAAGACTATCGCCGGACTATGAATATCGCTGAGCGGCGTCTGGAGTATTTGTCCGTCAATGGACTTCCAGGTTTTGCCTAGATCATCTGTTTGAACAAGATAGATATTCGTGCGCTTGTCTACGTCTCCGCCCGGATGAAAGTTGAATACAGAGTAGATTTTGTTTCCATTGACATTGGAGATCTGGTAATGGCCGCCCATGCCTGCCAGTTTTTGATCCGGAGCCCAGGTTTTTCCATCCTGACTGGTTGACCAGTAAAGTTCACGGCCTTTGGTGTATTTGGTGAAAAGATAGAAAAAGCCATTTCCTTCCATCCACCGGGGTTGCGGGTAGGTCATTTCTCCGGTTTTCACCTCCTTGAATGATTCAATGGAATAGGGAGTGCTGCCCTTGAAGATGAGTCCGGGCCGGGTGGTATTTCTTCCACTCACAAAGACCCAGATGTATCCCTCACCGTCGATGGAAATAGCTGCATTGTCGTGGGGGTCATCGACCCCGACCTTGTCATAAACGATCACAGGTTTGGGAACCGTCCTGGTTTGATGGTCAAAATAGGAAATCATGATCAACAGATGCCGTTCATCTTTTGAAGTGGTCCCACCATAGGTGAAAAAGGTTTTATTGACTTGAGGAGCATAAATCGCGATGGGAATATGGTTGGCGGTATAGGTGCCCAATCCTCCTGAATATTTGTCTCCGAATTCGGAAAATTGTCCCAGCGTGAACCAGATCCCTTTGTAGCCATTGGCTTTCGGATTCTGTGCTTGTGTTTCAACTGTTGTGAGGAAAATTAAAATTCCGGCAAATAGGAGTATTCGTCGTGATAAATTCATGTCATTCAATTTTAATGAATTTTAAAATTAACTGGAAGATCATTTTTTAGTCAGCACTTGATCTGCAAAATCCATGAAGAAGTTCCAGTCCTTCAGCAGCAGGTTGTGCTTTCCATCCCGGATGTGGTAGGCCAAATTGCCACTGATGACCGGCTGGTTGACAGATGGCATCACTTCCGGCAAGCCTGATTTTGTTTCAAAAAGATGGTAGGCCGGAACGGCATGATACAGTGCCAGGTATTGTCCGCGCGGATCGCCCCAGAGATCCTGTTCGGCGCTTGCGACATAAAGTGGTCGAGGCGCAATCAATGCCAGCAGCATGTGTTGATCGAATGGCAATGCATCCTCGTTTTCGCCGTAGTATTTGTAGTTACCACAGAACCAGTGGGGGAAATTTCTATTGATCTGATAAATGGTTTCGCCAAACCGTCTGAGGCTCAGGGAAGAACCTCCGCAACCGGCTTCGTTGCATGCCACCATGGCAAATCTGGCATCCGTAGCACCTGCCCACAATGCCGTCTTGGCACCGCGGGAATGGCCAACCACTGCAATTTTATCCGGGGCGATATTCTTGTCCGTAACCAGGTAATCCAGGCAGCGGCTTGCGCCCCAGGCCCATGCGGCAATTGTTCCCCATGATTCAGATGAGCGGCCGGCATCAAGCAATCCATGAATTCCGTTTTTGAAGCCATCATCCTGGTCGGGATCAACATCCGCATTGTCAAAGGCCGCAACGGCATAACCCCTGGCAATCACCTCCTCCGCAGGCCAGAACTCACTTTTGACGATGCGGGAAAAATCGATATTTTTCGGAGCACGGTTACAGATTAAAAGAAATGCAGGGACAGGTTTTGTTGCCTTGTTGGGGGTAAAAAGGCCAAGACGGATGGTGAGTGATTTTGACTGTGCGACTATTGTGATGTCGATCAACTTTAACGTAGCCGCTCCGTTCATGGCATTTGGATCTGTTTTTACCACCCGGATGGTTTTTTGATACGGTGTGCCTGGAACACGCCCAAAAACCTGTGTGGTAAAAAGTTCAAGAAGCTCGGGTCGCCTGATATTTGCCCATTCTTTTTTGCCTGTAACTTTGTGTCCGTTGGCGCAGGTCAATAAATCGGGTAAATGGTAAGCCGGTACTTTCTCCTCATCATAGTTGATCGGTCTATCCACCTTTTGATTCAAGGTATCAGGAGGTACCTGGGGTTTTTCTTTGGTCTGGGCGAAGAGACCCAGTGGTAAAGAAATAACTATCAGAAGTTTTAATAATTTGTTCATGGATTAAATGATGAAATTTAATGCAAAATTATTCTTCGTTTCAATTTTATTTAAAGCTTACAATACCTCCACTTACAGCAGGAACTTCAAAGGCCAGTTGATTTCCCTTTTTCACTGATTTCAATTCTGTTATTTTCTCTCCAACCTGCAGTATGATTTTTTTCCCAGATACAAACGGTACTCCGACTTCCGTTATCTGTTTGCATGACAACTGAAACGTTGTGCCGGATACGATCAAATTGGCTGAGCCATTTGGAACAGAAGATTTCAAGGAGTAACCACGGCTGCGGATTTCCAGACCTTTGCCAAGATAAAGGGAGGCCAGTTGGACGGTGGGGACTGTTTGGACTGTAGCGACGCTGAAATAGCCTTTGAGGCTTCCGTTTTTGGCGTTCTGTAACTTTTCAGGATCAGTTGATTGGTAGATTTCCTGGTAAGTATGGTTGGAATTGTAAATGGTTATGGCGGTAAAATTCGCAGGGTCGGTGGTTTTCTCGAGTGCGATCCGGTTCACTGTAAATCCATCTTTCCCTTTGTAGGGTTCAAATACAGCAACAAATGGTTTCGTGCGGGCTTCGGCATCGGTGTGGATGGTAAAAAGAGGAAGCTGACTGTCGTGGTAATATTTTCCTGATGTCTTTGTCTTGGGCGATTTGGCCTTATAATAGGTTGCATCGTCTCTGCCCGGAAGCATTACCTGAAGGAACAGGTCCTTCGACTGATCATCCTGAATAGAGAACAGCGCAGTTAGGTTTTCCCTGAAGCCTGAAAGCTTCTCAACATCTGTGAAAAAACGAAAGCCGGGGTAATCCTTTTCGGTCCTTGGATAGCTGTCTGCAGCCGTCTTCAATAATTGCCGCTTTCCGTCCAAAAAATGCACCTCATCACCGATATTGTGGTAGACATAATCGTTGCCGGTAGCATTGTCAGATCTGAAAATGTCGACATAATATCCGCTTGTCTCTGAAGTACGAATCAGCGCCAGAGTGCGTGACTGGTTGGTATTGGTTGATTTGTCGAGATAGCGGGTGTCGGTAAACGAGACATCCTGTGAAATAGCTTCCTGGTCAGGAAGGGGTTCCATCGCAGCCAGTTCGATCTGGCCAATATTTTTGGAACCTGCCGATCCGCTGAAAGGCACTGAGCTGGACGAGCCGGCTGCCACAACTGTGTTGTGGGCGGCCCACTGGCTATAATAGTTCTTATGCAATGGATGTTCGTAGTTGGGACCAGTGCCGGCATCGATACCCAACACTTCATTCAAACCATAAAGCTCCATGGCCATACCGTTGCAATGGTTGTGGTTGTAGGTGGCACCCTGCACTCCGATCATCAGTCCGGTTTGGGGATCCGTCCCGTTGCGCTGGATGAAATATTTTGCAAAATCAAGTGTGCCTGTTCTTGGCCACCTGTAGGTTGCAGTTGTTGCAGGCAGTTCGGGAAGGAAGCACAGCAATCCCAGGAATCCTGAATTTTTACGTTCGTATTTGCCGCCATTTATCAGTTTATTCATGGAGGCAAGCATGTCGGGCAGAATGGGATCATTGTGCTGGATGGCTCCGATAATTCCGATTTCGAGTGATTCTGCACTTTGGGAAGCTCTGCCTGTATCGCCGAATCCGCCAACGGTGAGGTTTGGAAATGAATATTTGATCATGGCGTAGGATGCCCTGAAAAGTGCCGGAAACTTTCGAAAGATATCGTATCCGTTTCTTTCGAGCGCAAGGGAGGATATCAAAAGATTCCCGACAGGATAGTTGTGGTAACCTCCGGGTTCTTTCCAGTGGCCATCGGGTGTCAGCCATTTCTCAACGGTAGATGGCAGGGCAAGCTGTCCGCAACCCCCGTTGATGGTATCTTTGGAAAGAATATACTGTAAGTAGTAGTCTTTCTTTTGTTTGTTTTCAAGGTTGAGGGTGGCGAAAACCATGGTTGAACTTTCAGCAGCATACCAGTTGTTGTTCCAGTAACCACGGAATGCAAGCGTTGATGCAAATTTCTCAAATACCGTTTCATACCAGTGCAGGTCATACCCGTTTTGCTGCATGAAGGGTTTGACAAAATCGTAGGCGAGGATGATAGGGCGGTGGTTGGCATCGCCAAGTGTTTGCATATCAAGCAATCCTGTGCGGCATGGGCCGACAATCGGCTCCTGGTAATATACTCCTTTGGCCCACTGGTCGAGTAGGTCGGCCGCAAAGCGTGCATATTTTGTATCACCGTTCAGCCAGTACAAAATGGCCGCATCCAGGGCAAGTTCGTTGATCTCTCCGTTGATACTGCTGATGAATTCCTGTGGGTCAATCCAGTCCTTCTGGTTTGTCTCCGGATTGTAAAGATGCATCACTTTTGAAGTGTCGTTCGGAACCAACTCGTCGATCGCAGGTCGCCGGTAGGGGGTGCCTTTTTCGGTAATCGGTGTACGCAGATAGGTTGAAACCCTGACAGTCGGTACGGGCGCATTACCAGTCCAGCTCGTCAGCCTCGAGCCTGAATCATCCGCAAAGACCCTGGTGTAGTGCTTGCCGGGAATTCTGTTCATCAGATAGCGGCTCAGGATCCATTGTGGGTCTGTTGCATGTCGTTCCACATAGGGAGTGACAGTTTTACTTATCTCTTCGAAGATCGATCCGGCCCATGCCTGGCCTTTTATCTTATTTAGAATGATTTGTTTGTCACCATCCATGACGAGGATATGGGGATTTTGGGCAAATGCAGGTGAATGGCTGATTCCAAGCAGAATGATTATCAGCAGGATCGGAATTTTAAAATTCATGGTTGGGTGTATTTTTTTCGAATGACGATGTATACTTCTTCTTCTTCAACGGTGGTATTCCTGTTGTTTGGATTCTATGCAATACTATATCCGCTAAACGGTAAGGGAGATTGCAACTTCTTAACCGGTCAGTGAGACCCTTCATGATTTTTGGCTGCAGTTTTCTGCAAACCTATTTCAGGACAAGTCTTCCAGTCCCTCCATCTCCAAGTCCCTCAGTCCTTCCGTCCCTCAGTTTTATGAATCCCTCCGCTCATCAACCAGATAACCGGGTGTCGAACAGGTAAATTGCGAATCACTTCTGGATGGGTTGGATTGGCAGGCAGTTTAAGGAAAGTCTGAATATAGGTTTCATTTTCATAGGCAATCCCGGCAAAAAGGAGGCATGACTGGCGAACAGGCCACTCTTCCCAGATGTAAATGTCTTTGGCAAAAGGCCAGGTTGTCTTGTCGGCAATAAATGGGAAAATATAGGCCAATCCTTTTTTCAGGGATTTGCCGTCAGGAGTCGTAAATGCCCAGAGATTGTCTTGCGGGGTGGATAGGATTTGGGCCACATTGCAGAAAGCATCGACGTTGAACAAAGAATATCCGAATGGTTTGGTGCGTTTGATTTCCAGAGGGAAACTTCCATCATCGGCCATCTGGGAAGGGAGCAAGACATTTTTAAATCGGTCTGCGCAGATTTGGATCATTTTTTCGTCGCCGACCAGCATAGCCATCGAAGAGGCAGTGGCCACCCAGCAGGTACCATGGTTGTTTTTGGCGTTCATCTCATCGATTCCGTACGAATGGGTGGTCATCCAATTCAGGAATCCTGCAAACCATGCTTTGATTCCGGCAGCATCCTTTGCAGGTATTGCTTTCCGGTCGATCAGTATTTTGGCGGATTGGGCCACTTCTACCAGATGATAGGCATCAATGAGCCCGATGCCTCTGCCCGTGAATCGGCCCCAGATTGCCTGAGCATACAACATATCCGGATTCATCCGGGTCTCAGCATCAACGAACCAGGCATTGAGCTGTTCCATTGCTTTGAGTGCATATTTTTTATTGCCGGTCAGCAACCAGGCGGAGGTCAGGGTTGCGGTCATGTTGCTGAAACGGATCATGGCCAGTCTGTGGTCAGAAAAATTATCCGGATTACTCTGTCCGTCCTTTTGAATGTATGGGCCATCGGGTTTGGCCGGATCCGGCCACCAATAATCGCCTTCAGAGTAAAAATCGTGCGTTCCTCCTGAACTTCGCTTAGAATGCGAGGCCGTCACTGTGATAGGTTTTTCAGCCATCATCCTGTCCGCTTGTTCAATGGTTTCCTTCCTGATGTTGTCAAGGACCTTCGAGCTCATGCTTGTTTGTGCTGCGAGGACCGGATTGGACAATAAATTCAAGAGTAAATACAAAATCAGGAAAGAGGGTACTTTTATTGACATTTTATTTTGAATGGTATTTACACCTGTCAGGTTTTTAAACCTGACAGGTGTGAGTGGTATTAAAGTTTGTAGTACTGTTCCCAGTCTTTGCGCGGAGGTGCTCCGACTAGCAGTTCGTTCGCAATCTTATTGTTGGTGATCTGTTTGGTTTCGCGGTCGAACAGCAGTTTGGTGTTAAGTTGTTGCGCCAACACACCCAGATTAAAGACCTGGCTCAATGGACCGGCAATTTCAAACCTCGACCTGCATACTTCCTCGCCTTTGCATCCTTTCAGGAAGTTGGCATAATGGTTGGAAGGACTCTTCTGTACTTCAGGAAGTTTGGAGGCCATCTCCTTGGCTTTCTCCTCCGGAATAATCGATAGGGTACTTGCATGTGATCCACCCTTGAAAGTCAGCTCCTTGCTATAGATGATCTTGCCCGGATTCAGTTTAGAGGGTTGGATTTTTCCGTTGCTGGCAGCAGGAATATTGGGATCGAGTGCGGTGGAACCGCCGTAGCCTGCAGGAACTTCAGGTACATTGTTTACCCCATCGTACCAGGTGATCACCACAGGTGGCATATTGTCCCTTTTTGGGAATTTGAAGGCAAGAGTTGTAGATTGTGGGTAATAATAGGTATTGTAACCTTCGCTCTTCAGGCAGTCAATTTCGTAGGGTAATCCCAGTTCCAGAAATTCGTGGGCGGTATCGATGATGTGTGCACCCCAGTCTCCCAAGGCTCCCATGCCGAAATCGTACCAGCAGCGCCATTGTCCGAGGTGGTAATTCTTGTTGTAGTCATGGTGCAGTTTGGTGGTCATGTGCCAGGTTTCCCAATCCAGCGTTGCAGGAATGTCCTGTTTTTCCGGGTATTTCGCGTTTTTGAAATCCCAACCATGCCATCTCCGTGCTGAGTTCATGTGGGCAGTAATGGCAGTAACATCCTTGATGATACCCGCTTCCTTCCATGCCTTGAACTGAAAATAGTTGGCTTCGGAGTGACCCTGATTACCCATCTGGGTAGCCACTTTGTATTTCTTGGCCGCTTTGATCATCAGTTCCACTTCGTTGAAAGTGCGTCCCATCGGTTTTTCAGAGTAGATGGCCTTGCCCTGGCTCATCGCCAGCATGGCGATTGGAAAGTGTGCAAAGTCCGGAACACCGGCGGTCACTGCATCGAACTGGCTGCCCATCTTGTCGAACATTACCCTGAAATCCTGGAAGCGCGGTACATCCGGAAACATTTTGAGAATTTCCTGGGTGTGCGGAGCACCCATGTCTACGTCGCAAAGAGCCACAATATTGCAGAGGCCTGTTTTGTAAAGATCCTTAATGTCGGATCCCCCCTGATTACCAATACCGCAACAGGCCAGATTGACTTTGTCGCTTGGACTGACGGGTTTGGGAACTGGATTTGCTCCCGTTGCCTGATGGGTAAGCAGCGTGGGGAGTGATACCGCGGCAGTCATCGCAGCGGCATTCTTCAGAAATGAACGTCTTGAAGCTTCCTTCGAATTCATGATTTTTCAGTTTTTAATGATTTGATAAATAATGATTTGGTTAAATATTTTATTAATGTTTTGGCTTTTATCTCGCCTTGTTTTTGATTTCAATCTTGTTGGTTCCTGATTTTAAGTGGATGATACCGGAGGATGGATCCGTTTTTTTGCCGTTGAGGTAAATATTTTCATTTCCGGCAATTACTACCGTGAATTCGCCGGCCATGTTTTCAGGTATTTCTATCGAATAGGTTTTCAATTGATTGTTCACCCTGTGGTATTCTCCTTTGATCGGACCATGAATGGTTGGGGTCTTGATCCTGCTGAATTTCAGATCACCCATCTGTGGATGAATGGATGCCGTGCCGTAACCGGGGTTATTAGGACGAATTCCCCACAGGCAACGCGGGATGATATTAGCTGGCGCAGCGCCCCATGCATGGTTCCAGTCGGAATTGGGCTTGTATTTCATGTCCCAGGCTTCCATGGTAATGGTTGATCCTACCCTGATCATGTTCCACCAACTGCGGTCGGTGGTGGATCTCATCAGATCAAGTGCAAATTGACCTTCGTTGTATCTGTAGAGTCCTTCAAGGAGGTATTGCGATCCATAGACGCTGCATGCCATTCCTCTCGACTTGACAAACGTTGTAACTGATTGGATATGCTCCGGGGCGACAATGCCAAAAGCCAGCGCCATCATGTTGGCATGAAGGGAGGAGTGAGCCGATCCTTCGCCATCGGTATAAATGCCTTTTTCGGTGTTGAAGAGTTGGTGGTTGATGCTTTCCTTCACCTTGACGGCCATCTTTTCAAAATGATCCCGGTCAGTCTGCTTATTCAGGATTCCGGCGATTTCAGCCATGATACGCATGTTTTCATAATAGAAACAGTTCACCATGGTATTGATGGGCAACATTTCATATCCATCGCGTTCACCTTCAGGATTCACCAGTTTCCAGCTTGTGTCTTTTTGTCCGGGTGGCCAGTCAACGATGTCCTTGAGTCGTTGTTTGGAATCTGAAAAACCAATTTTCTGCATGAATTCCTCTGTTACTTTGCCGGTAGTGGTGCTGATCAGACCGTCTTCCCTTGCCAGATCCATCAGCGTTTTGGATTTCAGTTGTTCGTAGTATTTTTTCAAAAGCCCGGTGTCTCCCGAATAGCAATAATCCTGGTAAGCGAGTAATACCACATGAAGTTGCCATTCTGTCGGCCAGGTGGGATGGCTCATAAAGTATTCGATGGTTGACCTGGCCATGTCGTATTCCTTGTCGACGCAATAGTGTCCCAATTGATTGATGTACGCATCTGCCTCATAGGGAATTCTTTCCCGGTCGCCATCGACATAAAGCCCTGAAAAAGAGGTGGCTTTGATGCTGTATTTGCACAAATTCCAGATCTGGTTCAAAGTGGTATCCGAACAACTGAAATCGCTCTGGCTTTCATCAAAATAATGGAAGTAGGCTTTTTGATGCACATCCGCTACAGCTATCTTTTGGCCCGCATTTTTTATTTCGGCATACCGGAAAGGCATGATTACTCCGAAAGAATCCGGAAGAAGAACTGCTGCTCCGGAAGTGTTTCTTTTGTCGGCCTTTAATTCGAGTTTGTATTTAGTCTGGTCAGGTGAAACCGGAAGGCTGATCTCCGCATAACGGATGGATCCACCGGGATTGGGGTCGATTCTGCCGTTCAAGAGTTTTTCTCCCAGACATATCACCAGCATGCCCGGCTCTTTTGCCTGGTAACTCAATTCGAGTGTGCCAAAGGCATCCTTGCCAAAATCGACAAAATAGATTCCATCTGAGGTTCTGGTCATGGATACCGGAGAGATCCTTTCGATGCGGAATCCTTTTCCCTGTTCGACCAAACTAGCTGAGACGGAAGAGTAAAATACGCTGAAAAACAGTACGGTAACAAGAATTATTTTTTGCATGGATGTCAGATTTATTCAGTCATCATTTTCCAGGTAACTTTCCCTATGTTATCCGGTTTCCCGGTCTCAACCCTGGAGATTGATCCCGCTAATTTACCTTTTTTGTCGAATGATGCGATTATTTTTCGCCATGAAAACAGGCCTTTTTCGTAGTCAAAACTTTCACCGTCGTCATCGTATAAATCATAGTTTCCCTGTTTTTTTCCATACCAGCGAATCTCAAGATCAAATTTTTGTCCGGCAGCCGGTGCGTGCAACATTGGGGGCATCATCGGGATCACTGCGCCATCCTTCACGAATACCGGAATATGGTCGAGACCGGCTGTAATTTTGATCACTTCTCCATCGCCGGCCAGTTTTCCGGTATAGAAATCGTACCATTTTCCCCGGGGCAGAACCACCTTCCGTTCGGTCTGACCCTTGAAGAGCGGGGCAACCAGAAGGTATTCTCCGGCCATGTACTGGTCTTTGATTTCCTTGGTAACCGCTTCGGCATAAGGGTTTTCGCTTAGATTTGAATTCTTTGACTCCGAAAGCTGAGACTCCCCGAAGCCGGGCTCCAGGTTCATGGCCCGGAATGGTGGTGTTCCCTCAAAATGGTATTTGGCGAATTCAGAATAGAAATAGGGCATCAGTTGCATCCGCAAAAGAGCAATGGCCTTCACTTCCTTTTCAACTTCCGGAAAGGACCAGGGTTTGGTCCCATCCGACCAGGCATTGATCATGGCCATGGGCGAAAAGCAGACTGTCTGCATGCGCCGCACCCACTCTTCACCGGTTTTGGAACCGCGTACTTCGGGCGTCCAAAGCACCCCGGCAAAAGAACTGTTGATGAGTGCGGTAATAAAATCTTCGTGGCTGTAATAGTCGTTGTAAATTACATAAGGGAAGGAAGATCCACCGCCATTGGAGGCTCTGACCAGGCCGAAAGTACGGCTGTTTTGCTTCCGGTAAAGGTCGGTGGTTAGTTTTTGCAACATCAGTCCATAGGTCTGGCGCAATTGTTCCGCGCTGTTTCCGGAAGGGAAAGAGGCAGCATCGGGCCACAACCATCGGTCAAAGCCATCACATTCGTCGATTTTGTATCCGCTTATCCCGATGTTGATCTGGTCTTTTAACAACTGACCCGAAAGGATATCCCTCGCTTCCGGAATGGTCAAATCGGGAACAATACCTCCCCATACCGTGTGAGATCCGGTCAATGGTTTCAGCTTTTCATAGATGGGCGATAACGGAGAGACATAGGGATTGGTCCAGAGATTGAGCCGTATTCCGATTCCTTTCATGGTTTTTATGAATGTGGCAGGATCAGGAAACCGTGACTTGTCCCACTCAAAAGTACAAGGGTAGGATCTGCTTTGCCATCCGGGTTCCAGTCCGATGAAATCGAGCGGGTATCCTTTGGCTTCAAATGCCCGTGCCTCTTCTTCCACCTGATCGGCTGTGTATAAGGATTTTACCCGTTGGGTAAATCCCAGACCCCAGCGGGGTGGAAGACAACCTCCTCCATTGAAGAGATTGAAGCGACGGACAGCATCCAGCGGTGTGGGTCCGGCAAAGAGATAAATTTCAGTCCCGGTGGCAGGTACGACCATCTCTACGGCATCTGAATATGGAGAAGCTGTCCAGTTTTTATCGGTATTTCTGTCGCGGGGCACGGGAGCCTCCGGACTCTCCTTTCTCACTGCAGTACCCGCATAAACCGTGATGTAGCGCGCACTGTTGACGAATACACCGTAACCGCGGCTGGAAACGTAAAATGGAACGGGTGCATGGGTTCTTCCATTGTCCGTTCCTCCGTAATGGTCAACATGCAATTGCAGGATTTTACCGCGTTGCTGTACGGTCTTAAAATTGAGTCCGAAACCGTAAAGTTGTTCAGATTTGACTAACGGAAAACGCAGAATCGTCTTGCCATCCGAACATGAGCCTGAAATCTCTGCTGAAGGCAGCGGAAACACAGTGCTGCCGAGTTTTGAAAGGGCTGTAACATTGGGCTTTACCCCCGAAGCACTCAGCAGATCGAAATGATCCGGAACCCCCACGGTCGTTTTCCAGATGCCGGGAGCAATCTCCGTCCAAACGGGGTTCTGAGCATTGATCTCGCAAGAGGTCAGTATTAATATAGCTGACAGTGAATGCTTTATGATATTTAAAATAATTCTAAATAGCATACAGATTGGAATTAAGTTTAATACTTTGAGTCCATTTGTTGTAAAATCCAATTTTTAACCCCAAGGTAATCAGTTGTTTATGCGAATAGATTCACCGGTTTCAGCGCTTATTTCTATCTGGCATGAAGCTTGAAGATGAATAAGGCGATCTTTTCTGCAAATTCATTATAAAATTTGACAGGCGTGTGTTCGCCACCTTCCAGTGTTACCAACTCATATTTCACATGATTGGATTCCAGTTGTTTGGCCAGTGCGACAGAATTTTCGTAACTGACGAGTTTGTCGGCAGTTCCGTGAATGATGATGGTTGGAGGGTCATTTTTATCTATTGACGAAAACATATAGGACTGATCCGGACTTCCCCAAAGATCCACCATACCAATGATTCCGCTTTTGTCCCATTTTTCTGCCGCAGTCTGGTCTTTGTAGCAAAAATTGATGGCGAGCATGCCGCCTGCAGAACCGCCTCCGACAATTATTTTTTTCAAATCAATATTCAATTTTTCATGATTGGACCTGATCCATTTCAGTCCGGCCATGGCATCTGTCAATGCATCAGTAATGGTTCCC
>SESG01011231.1_pt1 | contig 13385 bp, 25 predicted proteins | sample 3171421 | NCBI WGS metagenome assembly SESG01 (sample SAMN10866946, study PRJNA518727) | freshwater metagenome | biome: subpolar coniferous forest; feature: holomictic lake; material: water; isolation source: holomictic Lake 227, 6 m and 8 m depth | place: Canada: near Kenora, Ontario | collected... | reverse complement strand
TTGCAGTAAAATTACCTATCAAAGTAGTTGCACCGCTATCCATTACTAATTGAGTAACAGCCGCCGCATTATTATAAATAGTAAATTGATTTGTTCCACCATTATAATAATTACCAATACGCCATTTGCTTACACCAGCATTTTGAAAAAAAGCATAAGCATTATTTACACCAGTTCCATTAAATTGCGCCGCAGTTCCAGTAGTTGTATGTATGTCTAATGGCGCTCCCGCAGTAGCAGTTCCAATAGCTAAATTACCAGCACTTATTACAATACCTTGCGTAGTTGTATTTCCTACGGTTGTTACAGATTGTAAACTAGGCGTAGTTACTACACCAGTTGCATCCGCAATTAAAGTCCACGTGCTACCAGTATCTTCATAAATAGCACCAGTATCGGTACTAATAAATACACGACCAGCAAAACCCGCCGCTGGGCGGTTAGTGAAAATATCACTATAAAAAGCGGGCGTACCTTTTTGATTTAATATATCCAGTGTTACACCTAATTTTGACATTTTGCCTTATTTATACGTTTATGTATCTTTTTCTTACTATTACTACGTTATTACCAGTAGTGCTAGATCCAAAGTTTACAAAGAATCTTTGTTTTATATTTTCACCAGTATTACCCCCAATTTCAAATTGTTGATTAGGTTGTAAAGTAATACTTTCAATTTTAGCTACACTTGTACCATAATTGATAAAAGTTAAACCATTTGCATTTTCACCGCCTACATATTGTGATATATCTACGGTAAAAAAATCTATTTCATATTGCAATAAAGCTATATCTACGTTGTTTGTCATATTATATAGTGTTTGGTACTTTACCTAATTTTCTTGTTGAATCACCTTGTGAATATCCATTTAAAACAAATTTTGCTCTAAATTCTGGTGTGTCTTGCATTGATCCAGTATCTGGCATCACCACGCCACCTGTTAATGGTGTATATGGTGTTGCTGGTGGCACATTTGTAATCTCACCACTAGGGATGGAAACCATATCCATTGGACTTTTTTTTCTAAAGTAAAACCAATAGATCCCAAAAGCAGCTAATAGTAACAATATTGTATTATCTTTTTTCATATTAAATTGTATTTACATCATTCATATAAACAAAACCAGATACCCCATTCATAAAATCACTACCTATTACAACACTATACATATTACTTTTAAATACGCCCGTATTGGTCATACCTAAATTTTCAGTATCATAAGTGTATAATAAATTCATATTTTGATCATATACATTTGTACCTACTTTACTATAAACTTGTACTGATCCAGTGGGTGCGTTACTTTGACCTACGTAAACTGATCCAGTTTTAGTAGTGCCTTTTTTAAAGGATGAAAATATCACCCACGCTGCACCCAATCCCAATACTAATGGTAAAAACCCTTTTGATTGTTTCATATTAAAATCTAAATTTCATACCTTTTCTGGTATAGTTATTATTTATTGTGGCTATATCATCTTTACTTAAATTGCTAGTAATAAATTGTACTAGATCTTGCAATCCACCAGTGGGTATGCTAAAAAAATACTCTTGCCTTTGTCCGAATGTATCGTACAATAAAGCAAAGTCTGCATCATTTTGTACCCTTGCTACTTGATACCCCGCATCACTTTTATTATCACTAGCACCGCTGAATTTAAGATCATTATAAATATTGTTAGCAATGATCTGCCATTCACCTTTTGACTTGGTTGGTAATTGTGTGGCTAAAGACTGGCTAACATAGTCTTGAATATTTTGTTGTTGTGATGCCTCTTGCTGCAATTCTTGTGCTGACTTAATTATACCTAATTTAACCAGTACTGGCTTAATTATAAAAAAGTATGCACCAGCTGCTACCAGTGTATATGTTATGATCTGTTGCCCATCTTTACCTACTCTTGCCATTTTATTAAAAGTTTATAAAGGTGAAAAAAATTAAAGCATTAATAGTAAACTTTGCAATTTTACATTGCTCATTTCATCCAGTTTACGTAAATGATCTATTGTAACCCCTTTATTCATTAAATTGTTTAGTATAATAATTGCCTCATTGGGATCTGGTGCATCCTCTATGCCAGCCATTCCAGCTGGTTGAGATGCATTAACTCCTAAAATTTTACCTAGATAGCCAACTATTAACCCCGCCATCTCTGGTGAATTTAATATACCATTAATTCCGTTCATTGGTTTTTCCTCTGGCTCATTATCTTCCATTTCATCTGCACTTAATTTAGCTAATATTAAATTTTGTGTTTCCATCATTTTAGCCATTGCATTTTGCATTGCCCAATTTGGTTTTTCCACTCCACTAACTTGATTGTGCATATTAGGTATATCTACCACTCTAAATCTTAAAGCACATTCGTGTTCCATATTAGTATCTAAACTATGGCGTTTGTTTAGTCCGTTGTATATTTTTAAAACATACAATGTTTGATCATCTTGCTGTTGCATAGCTACCAAAGTATTTTCTAGCAATGTTCTGCCCTCATCTAAGTCTGGCTTAGTGTATTGAAAACATTTATCTAGTTTACTTGGTGATAAAAAAGTATAAACAGCGAAATATGGACTGGTTGCATATCTATCAAACCAGTCCATAACGCCATCTATGCCAATAATTTGCGGTTTTGCTGACATATCCTATATATATTAAAAATGATAGTAAACACCAAAGCTATATGCTACACTTGTGGTAGATAAAGCAGTTGGTAAACTAACGTATGATTTAACCCAAGAAATCGTGATACCATTAATAGTTGGTAATTCAAAAGTATATGGATCTGCTGCACTATTAACCATATTGTTCATAGTTAACATAGGCACGTTATATACTAATTGAAGATCACCCTCATATAATGTTAAAAACGATTTTTTAAGATCTGCTGTTGTTACTGGTGTTGATCCTGTTAACGGCGTTGCTGTAATAGTTCCAGCCGTATAAATTTGGATGCCAGTAATTTTAGCGTTTCTTAAATTCGGCAAATCTGGAAAATAAAAACGTGTTAAGGTGCTACCACTAGGTACTGCAATCTCAACCGCTTCAAATCTTTCAATGCGTAACATTTGATTATTTTTATAAAATTAAAAAATAGGCGGTAGTGACTGACCGCCGGCAGCTGCGTTTAGACTTCGCAAAAGTATTATTTAACTGAAGTACAGTTTTGAGCTAAGATACCATACCATAAAACAGATACATAAGTATTTGAATCTACGGTACTTGGTGCAGCTGGCAAAATAATACTAGCATTAATGTTACTTGCACCATTCAATACTAAATTAGGCTCACACACTTGTAAAGCATACTCATCAAAGTTTGCTTGATCTAAACTAAATTGTGCTGGACTTGTTGCAGTAGCAGCATTGAAGTTAGTATTTTGTTGTGTTTGTGGAATATCTAAATGTTGTAATACTGACCATTTTGGTAAAACGTTTTGGTTGTTTACTTGAATGTTCAAATACCCATTATACAAAGTGTATAATTGAGCAGCACCAGTACTGAACGCTGTTCTGTTTGGATATGTATAACTAATAGCAGCACCATTTGTAGATGATCCAGAAGTTAACAAAATTTGAATACCGCTAACAATAAATAAGTCTTGTAAACTTAAACGTTGTTCACGTACGGTTGGTGTACCATTTTGGTTGTCATTAACCAATACTGGTACGTGATAAGATGCAGCACTGGTAGATAAAGCTACCTCGCTACGTAAATAAGAAGGTGTTAAGACTGCGTGAGATGCGTCATACCCTAATTGTTGGATCAATGTTTTTGAATTTTCAAACACTAATCTTTGTCCCATTTGTGTTGCCATTTTTTTAATATTTTATTCTTTTTTTAATAAAGGTTATATAAAGGTGAAAAAAATTAACATTTTTCCATTAAAGCAGCTGTGCGTGTATCACTGATCCCAGCGATATATGTACCAGCCGATGCACCTTGATATCCAGCAATGTTACGTACTGGTTTGTTTCCGTAATAACCAGCACCGATGCCAGCTATACCATTTAAGATACCAGCGGATTGAACTAATTTAAGTCCACCTACTGCGATCATACCAGCACCCAATTTCATACCTACATCACCCTTAATAAATTTAGGTGTAAAGATACCAGCTACAATAGGTACTGCACCATTAATTAAGCCTTTTGTAGTAGCACTCATTGTAGAACTAGCCATTGCCGTTCCAATTGCTTTACCTAATGCTTGAGCCAAAACTGCACCGCCAGCAATATATGCTACTGATGCGAATTGTCCACCAATTCCAGCCATTCTGTGATGTCTGCGTTTTGTATGGTGGCGTTTTGCGTGAGATTTTTTTCTTCTTGCCATTTTTTTGATTTTTAATTTTTGTTTATGGAAAATTTTTACTTAATATGTTTTTTTAATTCTGATATATGTGTTTCTAATTCTTTAATCAATTTTGTATTTTGATTAACAAAATTTTTAGACATAGATATTTCAAAAGGTAACAAATTTAATTTTTTACTATTTTTAATCATATACTTTTCATCTGCAACAATTCTTTTTAATTTATGCACTCTTTCAATAGCACTATTAAGATCACCCACTAATTTTTTATTATGATCTAAATAGAATTTAGTAGCACCCATCATATGTTTATGTTGTGCCTCATCTAATCTTTCAACATCGTGTTTTACTTTATGTATTTTATTTAAAATACTTTGTTCGCTAATTTTTTTCTTTTTTACTCCAGATATTTTACGTACACGTTTTGTAGTAGAATATCCGTGTGGCATTTTTAAACCTTTTTTAGCTAATACTTTTTTAATTTCTTTACTAGCTTTTACTCCAGCCACTTTACGTTTTTTAGCTGCTTTCTTTTTTGGTGCTGCTTTCTTTTTTCCTACTGGTGATTTCCCTTTATGCTTGCTTGCATAAATTGCACTGGCTTGTGCCACTGCTTTTTTCCATTCCATTTTAGGACTTTTTTTTCTAATTATTTTTGCCTCTTTTATGATCCATTGTAAAGCTGTCATTTTTTATTTATTTTTTTCTTAAAAAAAGTAATAATGTTAAACCTAAAGTAACATATAATATTAAACTATTTGTATCAGTTTTTTTAGGTTGTTGTATTGGTGTATTTGATGTTTTAGGATTTTGTACTGGTGTGCTTGGTATTTTAGGAAGATTCCAATCCCAATCGTGTGCATATGGATTGTTTATATCTATTTGATTTCCAAAAACGTCAGTAAAAATATTTGCCATTTTATTTCTTTTTAAATATTAAAATTAAACCTAAAGCTATTCCAGCATATAATAAAAAATTAGATTTTTGTATTGTTTGTTGTACATTTTGTACTATTTGTGGTGATGTTGCTTGAGTCAATAATTGATTTGCCTCGTTTTCATATCCACCTCTACGCAATTTATTTGCAAGATCCTGTGCTGTTATTGTTTTATTCCAATGACTATTATATGTCAAAACATTATTTGTACCATAAGCACGTATGTATTGTAAAATATTTAATGCCTCGTTTTGTATGCTATCACCATCTTTTATGATCCATCCGGTAACATTAGTACCAATAGGAAAACCCATCTGGCTATCTAGTGCATTCCATCCTTGCCAATCATTTGGATTTGGTTTACCTCTATTTATTGCAGCTATAATAAATGGTATTGCACTTGTTACGATTTTTATACCTATTGTTATAGGATCTAAGCTAGTATCACTACTACCATCATCACCAATTTTTGCTGGTCTATATCCTATGTATGCAATATTATCCAATTTACTATCTTTTCTTTTTTAATAAAAAATAAGCACCTAAACCCACCGCACCAATTAATAACATAGTATTTGTACTAATACCAGTATTAGGTTGTTGACTTGTGTATGTTGGTGGTGTACCATAGCTACCATATTGTGTTTGATATGAACTGCTAGGATATCCGCCACCATATTGTGGTTGTGGATTGAAAGCAGATATTATACTAGGTGCTGAATTTAAAATTGATTCCCACCAGCTTCCGCCACCACTTGTATCTGTACCAGCGTTGTAACTTTTTGCTAAAGCTGGATCATATCCTAATAATGGATCATATTTACCTATACCACTCATTGCTACTAATGCCATATTTTGTATGTTTTTATCTTTAAAATAATACGGTTGTTTTTTTTGATCATATTCATCCAGTACTGGATCTATCCAGTATTCGTTACCACCATCTTTTACCACTGCAAAAACGTGTTGCGGTGTTGTATCAAATGGATCATAGCTAGCAAATCTATATGCTAAATTGAAATCTTGACCAGTGTTACGCCTATAAGCATCCATAATACCCGCCGAAAACAAACTATAACATTTGCAATCAATTCCAAAACTATCACTGCCTATAATTGCACTAGGTGATCGTAGGATCTGCATATCTTCTGGCTCTATTCTATATTTAAAATTATCTTTTAAATATTCCCAAACATTATATGCGGTTTGATCTACACTACCACCATCAAAGAACTTATAAATTTTATCATATTCACTCCTATACTTATCGTGTATATGTAAAATTCCACTAATTATATCTTTTGTGTCTTGATTGTATGTGATCACATCTTTTTTTCCAGTGAAAGGATCTAATCTACCAATCAATATATTTTTACTTACCATAAGAGTAACTAAATTTTAATGGCAAATCAATATAATCTACTTTAATCATACCATCAAAATCTAACTGAAACCCACCAGTACGAAATGTACTAATAAGTTGTGCCACTCCACTATATACTAATGTTACTGGTATTGCTAATTCACTAGCACCAGTATTTAATACACTTGGTGTTATTCCTAACACATAACCAACATTAGATCCATTAACAAATAAATTACCACGTATGTTTTGCACTTCTGCTGTTACATTCGTTGGATTGTTTACTTGAACAATAATATTTATAGTAGGATTCGAAAATGATAATTGTGAAAAATCAACAGACTTAAAAAATACATTGAATGTTTGAGATAAAACATATTTTTTATAAAGTATGTAAGTAAGTATTGAAGCTGGTATAATCCACCAATTTTTACCCATATAAACGTGATTGCACCAAAGTTACTAAAAATCATCAAAACAAACAAAAATTACCCTCAAAATCATTAATTTTAAACTTTTTTTTAAATTGTGGAAAAAATTTAGGGCAGATTTGCAATGTTACGAATGTAAAAGTGTATTTTTGGCTTGCTCGGGGCAAGCAAAAATACACTTCAAAATGCCCATAAAAACCTACATTTTACACTTAATTTTTTTCACCTTTATATCACCTTTGGTAATATATATTTGGTAGTTTGGAAAATATTTGTAGTTTTACTTCGTTATTATGTTTTACTGACTATAAAACCCACTTTAAATGAAAACAAACTTACCTCACACCGAATCTGGTGTATTGTTAGAGATCATACGATTGACTAACAAAAAAGAAATCTTAGAACAAATTTTTAATTACACGAATTTTAAAAATGTTAAAATTCTTTTTGATGCAAATAATCACCCAGTGATACTGGATAGTGATTTGTTGCCATTTCATCTACCTACTGAAGTATTTAATCTAATAGAAGATGCAATCGAGCAATACGAAAAAGATTTGATGACTTTAAAATTTCACCTTAAAAATCTGTAAAATGAAAAAGCACTACTATTTAGGATATTTAATTTTTGAAACTTTGTATGATCACTTAACTCCAAAAGTTTTTATCGTGCAAATGGATATGTCCGAACACGCAAGTTTAATATCCGCACAATGCCACATTGATTATTTAACAAAATAGTGTTTTATGAACTACTATTTACTTTTAGCAATAACCAAAAAATCAAAAAAATGGAAAATCAAACAGAAAAAAAACCCAGCATTGGTGCTTGGAAAAAACAAACCGCAACTGGAAAAACCTACATCCAGTTTACTATTGAAGGAAAAAAGTACATAATGTGGGAAAATGGCTACAAATCACAGCCAACACACCCAGACTTTAAAATTTACGAAGATATTAAACCAGCAAAACCAATCGTAAATGAATAACATCACATCTCCAGCGTTCCCAGTGATGCCTATGCAAGACAATTTTAAAAGACTTGTTGTGCCAGTGGCGGGCGTTAATAAACTAGAATACTTTGCCTTACAAATCTTTAAAGCTAGATTATCTAATAATTTTGAAGATCACCAAAACGAATTAATGGCAACCAGTATCATAGATGCACTTGTATTTTTAAATAAATTGGAAGAAAAAACAAAAGATTTAAACAATGAAAAAACTGATAACAAACCTATTTTTGACTACTAATGGTCAGGCATTGCTGATCGTTATTGTAGCATTTTTATTATGTGCGTTGTTACAAAATATTTAGATGGAAAAAACTGACTATAAAAAAAATATTGATCAAACACTAATAAAGCGAAAATACAACCCAGACTATACACCAACAAAAGAAGATAATATATTGATCATTGGCAACCGCCACGTAGGATCATTGCAAAACTTCTGTGTGTTTTCTGGGTTGCCGTAACCAAAAGCGGGCAAATCTACCTTTATTGCCGCACTGGTTGCTAGTGCCTTTGTTCCCTATGATGTGTTTACTATGAAAGTACACCTACCAACAGATAGGCGTAGGATCTGTTATTTTGATACAGAAAGCAGCGACTATGACTTTTATAGACAGATAGGTAAAATAAAAGGATTTAGTGAACTAAACCAGCTGCCACCTTATTTTGATGCGTTCCAAGTTCGTGAAGATTCCAGCCACGATATTAAAAAGCTAATAGATCGTTACCTTGAATTAAATGAAGATTGCAGCGTATTAATCATAGATGGATTGCTTGATCTTCTTATAGATAGCAATGCTACTGATGAAAGTAGCTTATTAACTAAATGGCTAAAAAAAATTACCAAAATTTACAATATACTGGTGATAACTGTACTACATCAAAGTAAATCAAACTTATCCACTACTGGTCATATAGGATCTGCCAGTGATCGTTTTGCACAAAGTACACTTGATATAGTAAAAGATAAAGATAAAAATACTTATGTACTTACTAGCCGCTTTATGCGTTCGGATAGCGACTTCGATCCAGTAACATTAATGAATTTTAATGGCGTATTTCAGCAAGTGGATAACGAAAAACCCACCAGTACTGGTAAAAAAGCTAGTGATCTTTCAGATATGGATAGTAAACGACTATGCCATCAGATCATAGCAATACCAGAAAGCTATGATAGTATATTAGGTGAAATCGTGGAACGCACCGCCAATAGCAAAGGATATGCAAAGAATTTAATAAAAATATGGATCAATAAAGGATGGATTGTAAAGGATCAAAATAATAAATATAAAATTATATGAAAACAGCAATGCAAGAATGGTTTGATGAATTAAAAGCTAATTATCCTTATATGGCTAATGAAATCTTTGATAAAGGATTTAATAAATATCTTGAAAAAGAAAAAGAGCAGATAATACAATCATTTCGTGCTGGTAATTTATCTTTTGGATATGGTTTTAATGCAGAAGAATTTTATAACAAAAATTATAAAAATGAAAACATTTTTTAAACGATTGTATTTAATACTGGTGCTAGTTCCAGTTGCAGCTTGTTACGCATTATTAGTTATGCTGTGGACTATTATAGTACACTTATACGATATTTCAGTAATTAAATTTAAAAGATAATATGAAATACATTTTAGCAATATGGATCTGGGAAATATCAAAAACAATATTTTATAAAATATTAAAAAATACTAATGGTTAGTTGTAGTCAGTAAAAAAGAAAGCAGCCAGTTTTTTAAACTGACTGCTAACTGACTATAAAACCCCTTTGGGGGATCTTAATTTTTTTCAATGCAAATATATGAAAATGACAAATAAGCACAAAATTTACTTAATTATTTTGAAACAAAAATGTATTTCACTACGTGAACTAGAAACAGCGGTAAACATTGAAAAAATGCAACTGCTTAAAGCTGTATCACATTTAGTCATAAAACGTAAGATTAAAGCCAAAACGAATGATGATGGAATAAGATATTTTAGTATAATAGATAAGCCGCTATGATCCCCAAAAAATACTATACAGCTATTGTTTTTATGCTGGATGGATCACCAGCTAGAAAGTACCACAATTTGAATGTGGATGATAGTTATTTTTTTTTAGTACGTATAGGTGCTGAATACGTGAACTTGTATGATAAGAATACGAAATCGTTTGTAGAAAGGATCTATATAAAAAAAGGGGTGTAGAAACACCCCTCGGATTGCTTAAACCCTCTTTTATCAACTATGCATCAAACAAACTATGCTATAAATAGTGCTTTTTCTGCGTTTCTGCGGTTTTTAAGACCATCACTGACCTTTCCGCCAGCATATACCCATTTATCAAATTCAGCGGCTACATTTGCCTTATTTTCACCCGCATTAAGTCTTTTTAATAAAGTACTACCAGTAAAAGCACCCTCACCCACATTATAGGTAAAACTAGATAGTGCCAATAGCTGGTTATCTGTTACTGGTACTTTTACTTGCGACATCACAAAGTTATATTTGTCTTGTGCCTCTAATAAAAGCCATCTTTTGGCTGTGGCTTGATCAATAACATCTGTTTTGATCACTGGGCGTTTTGCATCCCAATTATATCCAGATCCATAACCTACTGAATATTGCATATAGTCCCATTTTGGTACAGCTTGATATTTTCCCTCTACTTGACTAATAAGATTAAATAAGCGATCACTAATAGCCGCAAAAGGGGTATTATTTAACGCTGTTGCGATTTTTTTACGTAGCATAAATAAAATAATTGTAGTTATGGCAATGCCAGTAAATATTTTTTGGTTTTTTGTCATAAACCATTTTATTTTTTTGCATCTGCTGCCGCACCGCCCATTAAGAACGTGCCAATGCCAGCTGCTATTTGCCCTATGATCTGTAAAGTACCAGTAGTACTGGTTGCTAAATAACCGCCAATGGCAGCTATAATACCAAAGATGGTAGTTTTAGGATTTCTCATTTTTTGATTTGTTTTGTCTGTAAATATTCACAATAGTATAAATACTGGCACAGCCAGATAGCAAACCCAAAAATAACTGCATATAGGCGTTAATTTGGTTAATACTTAATATGTAAGTACCTATGCTGGCTATTGATCCAGTAATTGTGTTATTGTGGCTGTGATTCATCCTTTTGTAATTCTTTTACGATACTATCAAATGCTTGACCTACTGCGATGGCTGTTTCTACATTTTGGAATAAACCGCCTTTAATTGCTTGATCAATTACTTGTTTGATTAGTTCTAGTTCTTTCTGTTTGTTCATTGTTTGATGTTTTATTGATTAAATAATAGTTAAATTCAATTTTGTTGCACCCCAATTATAAGCAAAACTATTACTATCTGGATTTGTTGAATAGTTTGTATAATCTGCTCCGTCCATAATTAAATTACCCTCTGCTAATTTAGTTCCTAATTCATCTAATGTACCACTAAATAAAGCAAAATAAAAAGTTGCTGAATTAGTTAAATTGTCATTAATAGAGTAAAGGTTAAAAATGTTAGCATTTACTAAAGTTCCGTTGTACCATATTGATACGGGTTGAATTTGTTTCATATTTTATTTTTAATATACTTGATAATATTTATTATTTCCGTCTGCAATTATAAAAGTTCTAGCATTTGCAATTAATGTAATACTTGCAACACTTGTATTTGTTGTAGTAATAATATTGGTACTTGTTGCGGCTGCTATTGTTACACTATTTGCAGTAGTATTAATAATTACATATTGATAGTTATTTGAACTTGGACTAGGTAAAGTTAATGTTTGCCCAGTGCTACCCGTAAATAAACTATAATAGTTTTTAGTTATAGTTGCAGTTGCAGCATATGTTGCACCAGTTAAAGATATATCATTTGCAGTTATACCACCAGTAACTTGTAGTACACCTTGTCCACTATCTGTTGTACTTCCTATTGCTATATTACCATTTGTAAAAGTAACCGTTGCAGGATTTGCCGTTGAATTATAAGTGCATAAATAAGCATTTGATACATCATAATATACTCCAGCTTTTTTTACACCTACGTTATCATAAAATGATATGCCTGGTTGAGAACCATTTGCTGTTGCTGTACTTGCATTTACTTTTATTGCGTCATTATTTGTTGTGTTAGGTTGTGTAACTGATATTCTAGCACTTCCAGTAATATCTCCAGTTACTCCTAATGTACTACTTAATGTTGCAGCACCAGTTGGTGAAAGTGTTAAAGCAGTTATATTTGTAACATTATTTCCAGCCGTTCCAGTTCCAGCAACATTAAATAATAAACCAGTTGTACCCCACGCTATGCCTGAAGCATATCCAGTAGTATTATATTTAAAATTTGTACCATCAAAATATTGGTTAAAGAAAAAATTACCTTGTGGCGTTGTAGAATAATCAGCATAAAATAAATTACCTACTTGTAAAACATTTGTATATGAACCCCATAAACTTGTATTTGGACTTGATGTTATATAAGTCCTACCCGTTGCTCTTAAAGTTCCTTGCACGTCTAATTTATATCCCGCGTCTGTTGTACCTCCAATGATAATATTTTGGCTTGAAGCAACACGCATAGCTTCAGTAACATTACCACCACTATTTCTAGTAGCAAATGTTAAAGCTAAAGAACCGGTACCAGTATTTACTCCTGAAATTGTACCTATTCCATTTCCAGCACCTCCACCAGTAGCAACAAATAATAAAGTAGCAGCAACACCGCTTGTAGTATTTGTATTTGCAATACGCATAGTTTGACCGCTTGTTAATGTATTTGATGAACTATAAGCAGTAGAAGTAGCGTTAGTTACATCTAATACAGAATTGGGCGTATTAGTTCCAACTCCTAAATATTTATTTGTGTAATCCCAATAAAATTTTGCATTGTCTTGAGCAAGTACACCACTAGCACCAGCATATAATATACTACCCGCCGTTGCACTTGTAATACTTCCACCTATTGCCATACTTCCACCGCCACCACTAGCTGAAATTGTGCCACCAGTAATTGTGATATTAGTACCAGCAGATATTAAAGTTCCGTCCCCAGCTATTAATTGTGATGACGTTCCAGTTGCAGTTGCGATTAAAGCACCGCTTTGTCCAGCTGGTAAAGTGAAAGTACTACCAGCACTTGTAAGGTCGCAATTAAAAGTAAGTTTATACGCATTACTACGCCATATTTGTAAAAATGTATTACTACCAGTTAAACCAGCATTAATAGTTGTAAATCCAGTTGCTAAAGATACTCCAGTACTATTGTCATACATAGTACCTAAACCAAAACGCATTTCATTATTCCACGTTTTAGTAATACCAGCCGCTATTGTTTGACTTG
>SESG01030383.1_pt1 | contig 13387 bp, 13 predicted proteins | sample 3171421 | NCBI WGS metagenome assembly SESG01 (sample SAMN10866946, study PRJNA518727) | freshwater metagenome | biome: subpolar coniferous forest; feature: holomictic lake; material: water; isolation source: holomictic Lake 227, 6 m and 8 m depth | place: Canada: near Kenora, Ontario | collected... | reverse complement strand
TTGTTCCATTTTCAACGTAGGTAATCGCTCCGTTTTGGTATTGCGGTTGTTTTCCGATACCCGATACCTGATCCCATTTGTTGTACTCCATCGCAAAAAATTGACTTTCCCAGGTATATCCATTGATTATCTTTTCGGAGAATCCTGTAACGGATACCTTAATTCCTTTTACCTTCATGTCAACTCCTGCCTCAAATTTGGTATTGGAAATCGGTTTTAACGCAGGATTACTTGTGTCAGTGATCACTTTCGTGGTAATGACGATGAGATCCGGATAGTAGTTGAAACTCATCTCGTCCTGATAGGATTTGTCAGGATACATGAAAATCATGGATGGGTTTTTCGAGGTCTTTCCGTATCCGCCGTGAAAGGACAAATCTTGCATCAACAGATCTTCCCTTTTTTGAAAGAGATCGTAGGTGATGTTTATCCTGGGTTCCAGGTTGATGAATCCATCTGTTGTAAAAAGGCCTTTGGGTAGCATATTGTTGTACCGAATACCAAACTGGGATTTCAGTGAACCCGAACCTATAGGCAGAACGAAGAGGTCCTCGGCGTAAAATGCAAGATCACGGCTCATGGGTATATCATTGAAAGCCCTCGGTCTGGTTGAAGAAGCACCGGTAGGTGGTTTTGTCAGGTCATATATTTTTCCGGCCCCATTGTTGCCGGCGCTTTTCCATTCTGCTCCCACCATCAGGTTGTTACTGGCTTTACCGAAATCGTTGGCGACTGTTCCTTTCACGACTCCATAAAAGTTGAAGGGTTGTCCGTCTATTCTTAGATCGCTGATGTACCTTGTTGGTAAAATAGAACCTACGGCCTCTCCGGAAACCATAGCTGTTGGCAAGGCGGTGGCTCCTGCATTGGTAGTCACCCTGTGTTCAAAGACCTCCTGTTTGGTGTAATCACCTGAAAAATTATAGGATATGTTGTTGAGCCATGGTTTTCTCACAGACCATTTTCCGAAAAGTTTTAATCCTGCATTTTCTTCTTTTTCCTGCAAAATTTCCTCTCTTAACAGGTCCGGGTCATTCTTTGCTTTATCAAGGGTATTGTAGTAGTTGATTTTTACATTGATACTTAATGGTTTGGAGTCAGTAAACAAAGTGTTGGAGTAACCCAACTGCCCGGTAAGTCTTTTGTAACTTTTTGAAGGTTTACGAAGGTCGTCGTAGGAATGTGCGTAATCTACATCAATATTCAAAGCCCCATTTTTAGTGCCGGGAAGAAGGAACCCTTTGGATAGGGTCAATTGCTTTATTTTAGGGTCTGTTTTGATCCCTGCATGTAGTTTTGATTTACCTGCTTTGGTGCGGACAAGAACAATTCCGGTAGTTAGGTCGCCGTATTCGACGGATGGAATACCTCTGATAACTTCAACGGATTCAATGTTGTCGGTAGGAATTTTTCTGAGGTCGATTCCTTGTCCGGAGGTTGAATAAGCCTGAATTGTGCCACTTCCTGCCGTATTGAGGGTTTGCAAGTTGGCATCATTGTTCAGTGGAGTTCCATCCAGAACGATGGCCGTACCCATGGCGCTGTTGTTATCCGGTTTGCTGGCGGTATTGATATCCCGGATGGTAATCTGATTGGAGGAAGACATATTTGGATTGAGGGTAATTTGTCCCGGTACCAGTTGCATCACATCCGCGAGGCTACTTGGCTGCACATGCGTCAGCGCGGTACTTTCAATCTTGGAGGAGGAACTCATACTGGTATGCTCCCGGGCTATTACAACGACTTCCTCCAAAGCCAGAGAGGATTGTTGCATGACAACTGTTACCTCGGTAACAGAGCTGTTGATGGAGATAGGAAGTTCGTTTTTTTCATAACCCAAACAAACTACCTGCAAGGTGTATTTTCCGGCAGGTACATTGTTGAAAATAAAATCTCCCTGGTTATTGCTTGTTGTCCACCTGTTTAATTCAAGTAATTGGACAGATGCCAATTCAATCTTAAATCCAGTTTTACTTTCAATGATATGACCATTCAGCCTGAAACCATTCTGGGCAAACGTACCTACAGAAAGTAATGTACATAAAGGCAACAGAATATGTTTTTTAATCAGATCAAGCATGGTAACATCAATTAATCATCAGGGATTTTAGAATTTAAACATGTTGGCCATTTTCTCTTTTTCACCTGTGCTGAAGGTGATAGAGAGGGAATCACACTTCAGGGAGTTCCAGATTTTGGTTGGATTGGTGAGGGTATCCACATAAATTATCTCGAAATTTATCTGTTGTATCGTGTCGAGTGCCGATTTAAATCCAACAACGCCGTCATCGTTCGACAGGTGACTGATCAGATAAGGAAGTGCCTTGGTGTTGTATTTGTTGGTGCCCAAAGGAACAACCATGGTGTCAAGAAGCGATGTACTGTAATTTGCAATGTTGTTGAACTCTTTGACGATCGGCTGAAACATTTTCCTGACATAATCCCCTTTCGAAATTGTTGAGAATTGAAGCTTGTTGACGACTTTGTATGAAATCGCTATATTTTTCTTCTTGCCACCCGATTCTACTGCCAATTGATCGGATTCGAGCTCTTTAATCAGGTTTTCTTCCTTAATATCAGAATTGCCGGGGAAATAAATTCTGATCTGAACCGGACAATTGAATTCACTTTCAAGACCAATTGCCGTTGTTTTTTCTTTGAGTAAGATGGACAGATAGGTAAAGTCCATCGGATCAAAGAAGTTATCAAGTAACAATGAGACCACTTTAACCTCTTCAATCCCTTTGTCAAGCAGTCGTATCGGCGTTTTCATCGGTGTGAAGAGTTCGGATTGCAGTTTTAATTTATTGGTGACCGCAGGATCGAAATATACTTTTACCGTGTGCGTGGTCACAAAAGTTGCCACTCCCATGACACCAGGCACCTCTTTCATTTTAGCAGCAAAGGCCATAGAACTTCCATAACATTTTACATTTTTCAAACCCGACTGGGTAAAGACTTCTGCTTTCTTCATTTCATTGCTGTCGTACCATTTTTGGTCGATTGTTGGCAATTCCCATACAGTACTCAGGAAAAATCCAACCACGATTAACACCAGTACTGCGATTGGGGGCAACCATCTCAGTTTGTTGGAGTGGTTGATTTGTATGGTCTCTTTTACAGGGCAAACCGTTATACATTCACTGCATAAATTGCAATCGATATGATTAACCACCTTCATGCTGGCTACATCAATGGCTTGTGGACATTTTCTGCTGCAAAGCTGACAATCTGTGCATGTGGTTTCGTTTCGTGTAATCCTGGCAACCGGTATGAAGAGTAGTCGTGTTCCCCAAATTTCCAGGATATATCCTCCAAGACAAAGAATTCCCAATGGCCATGCAAAATGAATGGTAAAGTTCAGTTTAATGAGCACAATGTAGATGAGGATGACGGCAAGGAAAAACCAGGCAAATTTGAACAGGTTGGAAATGGCTCCAAGCGGGCAAAGGTATTTACACCACAACAGTCGGATGAAAACGGAACCGATGATGACAATTGCGATTGCAAGTGAAGCATACAGGAGAACCACATCCATGCTAAAGCCTGAGGCGATCGCGTAATAAGGGTCATATTTCTTGCAGAACAGTTCATTGGAACCAAGGGTAAAATAGAAGGTGATGAAAAGCAGCAGGTATTTGAGTGATCTCATCAAAGTGTCGGTAAGACCAGATAGGGTAATTCTTACTTTGATTTTTTCACCAAGCTTTCCAAGCCATTCACTGATCGTTCCAATGGGACAGATATAGGAGCAAAACAGTTTACTGAACAATACGACCCCAATCATCAACATAACTCCCATGGCAATCTGGGCGGAAGTCATGGTACATGCCAATGAACCGTTAAGCAGGAAACTGCTGAGGGCTTGTATTCCACCGAAAGGACAATAGGCCTCAAAATCGGGTGTGTAATCATCTTTAAAAAATGGCAATGCGGCCAGAATGACAACTGCCACGATGAAAGTCCACTGAATGACGATTCTGGGAAGGTTTGAATTTTTTAGATTGCTTTTCATACTTTTTTTATAATACCATTTGAACTCTTTGAATAAAATAACCAATTGCTATTTTGAGAGCGAAGAGTCGGTTATGGTTGTTTGTTAGGAGTAATTGGGTTCAAATGAGTGGGTGAAAGATTAAAATAATTTTTCGTGATCGACATTTAGGTGATGTATTTCTTTGAGTTGAATGAGTGCTTCATTCTTTTTTGAGTTTTTGGAAAACAGTATTTGTGTATTGGCATGGAAACCCAGCATGATACCGAGTACGATGGCTGCAGCTGCAACAGTTGAAAATTGAAAAAACAGGGACAGATCTCTCTTTTTAGATCGTTCTCCAATTTCCAGCTTGGTATGGTCCAATATTTTATCCAGAAGGCCTGGGGGAAGGTCAATGGGTTCATCTAAAAATAGCATGGAACCATTCACTTGTTCCAAAAGGGTTGAACATTGAGGGCATTGATCCAGATGTTCCTGAAATTCAATGCCGGACAAATCTTCCTTTATCAATTGTATAGAATGGGCACATTTCATTCAATCGGAAATTTTATTGGTTAATGATGGTTTCACATCAATTGTATGGGTTCCTTTTAAAGACGCACAAAAAAAAAAGATCTGGCGCGGAATCAAAAATTAATTATTTAGCTGGTCCCTTCTGGAGCACTCTTTTTTATTACAATAGCTGCATTGGTTGCCCAGTTCCATCATTTCTTTCAGGAGTTCGTTGAGTTTGATTTTTTGTTCGTCTGTGCAAATGCTCTTAATATTTTCAAAATGCCTGATGGTTTGCCTTTTCAGACCCGTTCTGTATTTTCCGATTGAGACGGCAATGGAATCCATCTTTGCCTTAGAAGGGTGGTCGGAAGTCATCTCTTCAACCAGTTTGAAGTTATAGGCGCACTCCATGTCAAGCAGCGATTGATAAATTCTGAGTACCTCATTGTCTATCACCGACATTTTCTTGAACTGATCCTGTGTCAGGTTAAGTTCCTCTTTCAGGAATTGGTCCGAATTGTATTTCTCAAGCGATGGCGTATTTCCTTGTCTGTTGAGCAGCAGAATTGTTCCAAATGCCGAGATATTAATCATCAATAAAAAGATGTTGATCCATTGGATGATTCGGTGCTTTTTAGCTTTTTCCATTTTATTCAGACTGATTTTTAAAATAGTGTAACAGCGATTTCCGCAGGTTGGTCTTGGCTCTGTAGATGAGCGATTCAACCGAGATAAGCGAAATTCCCATTTGCTCACAAATTTCTTTTTGTGAGTAATTTTCGAATTTGTGCAGCAGGATTACCTTTTTTTGATTTTCGGGTAACCTATCAATGGCTTGTAAGATTATTTTTCTTGATTCCTCCTGTTCAAGTTTTTGGGAAGGAGTATTCGAATCGACTTGCTTGATTGTTCTGTCGATGGAAGAGGAAGCTGTTTCAATGCTAACACTGTTGGTCAGTTTGACAGGATTGTGTTTGCGCAGAAAACTCAACGATTTGTTCAGTGCTATTTTATAAATCCAACCTGAGAGGTCGTTGTCTTTCTGGATGAGCGCGATGGACCGGAATACCTCTACAAATACCTCCTGGGTGAGATCTTCAGAATCAGTCTTGGACCGGACAAGCCTGAAACAGGTCACATAGACCAATCGCTGGTATTTTATTACCAAGGATCCGAATGCCTGTCTGTCATGTTTCAGGATCTTTTCTACCAGTATGCGGTCTTCTTCCATTTAGATAGACTATACTGACTTAGTTCCCGACCTTAAATCTGCCTTTTGTATCGTCTTTGTAAACCCATCCTTTGTTTTTGAGGTATTTGTCTGCCTCTTCTCTGGTTAGAAATAGTTCGCCTTCCTTTTCCCACCAGGTACTTCCTGTTGAAATTCCCAGTTTGTTACAGTCTTTGGTTTTTGCCAGATTGATGGTCTCCAGTGCTTTCATCTTTAGACTGTCATTCCGGATGGATACAATGACTGCCTGGATAGATTTTCCATATTTAACAGATTGATTCTTGTTGGCCAAAACGATGAGTCCAAAACATTTTGAACCTTCTTGTGCCCATGTTCCAATCCGCCCATTCAATCTATCATTGAGTTTTGTTACCTCTTCCTTGTAAGTTTCTTTCGGTTTGACGGTAGATTTTGGATTTGAATGACAGCTGGTCAATGAATAAATCACTAATGAGAGGAAAAAAATTCGGGATAGAAGCATGGCCTTAGTTATTGGTATTAAATAGGTAGACGCAATTTAATTCAAAATCTGGCGATTTGTACCTTGATTTCCCGAAAATAATCAAAAACCATCCATGATTCAGTTGCAGGAACTTAAAATCTTCTATTTTTTGAACATCACGAAAAGTGAAATTGAAATAAAAAGAAGTATGCAGGAGGCGATACCGTACAATTGCAATGCAGCGATGAGTAAGATGGAGAGGAATACGAAGGAGATTTGTAATTGGTTGTTTTTCCAGCTGAGGGTCTTGAATTTGAGCGAAAACATGGGGATTTCAGAAATCAGCAGGTAAGAGAAGATCAGTGTGATTCCAATCAATACAGGTGTGGAAAGCAGGATATGGTCGACGGCAGGTAGGGAACCGTGTTCCTGTATCAAGGCAAGTGAGGAGATGAATATGGCATTTGCAGGAGTCGGTAAGCCAATAAAGGAACTTGTCTGACGCTCATCAATATTGAATTTGGCCAGTCGGAGTGCCGAAAAAATTGGTATCAGAAATGCGGTTCCCATGATCAGTAATTGGACAGGAGAAAGATTGGACTGTAGTTCCGGCAGAATGTCTGCTTTAAATATGCTAATTTCCAGTAATTTGAACATAAGCAACCCCGGGGCTAACCCGAATGAAATCATATCTGCCAATGAATCAAGCTCTTTTCCCATGAGGGAATAGGCTTTTAAGAGCCGTGCACTCATGCCATCCAGAAAGTCGAAAATGGCCGCCAGCATGATCAGGAATACACCCGTGGTGAGGTCTCCCTTCAAAATAAATACTACCGCGACGCTTCCGCAGAGCACGTTGAGCGAGGTAATGAAATTGGGGATATTCTTTCTGATCATTCGATCCGGATTAGAGTTCTGCAAGTATGGTTTGACTGCCCGTCACTTCCTGGCATAATTCAACATTTATTTTGGTTCCGACCGGCAGATAAATATCTACCCGCGATCCAAAACGGATGAACCCGAGTTCGTCTTTTTGTGTAACTTGTTTGCCGGCAGTGGAGTAAGTAATTATCCTTTTCGCAACGGCTCCGGCAATCTGTCTGACCAGAACTTCTGTGCCATCCGCCATTCGGATTACAGTAGTTGCTCTTTCATTTAAGGTAGAGGACTTTGGCAGGTAGGCTGCCATAAAATGACCACTGTGATGCTTGAAATAAGTTACTTCTCCGGGAACCGGATTCCAGTTAATATGCACATTGTACACTGACATAAAGACAGAGACCTGTAATCTCTTGTCCTTAAAATATTCATTTTCTGTGGTTTCTTCAATGGCAACGATGGTGCCATCAGCCGGCGACAGTACTGATTTTGGAGCGTCTGTAATATTTCTGTGGGGATAGCGAAAAAAGCGAATACTCAGGATTAACAGGGGTAATGTGGACAACAGAATAAAAACACGGAATACCGTTTCTCCAGTTAGTCCAACTAAGTAATTGATAGTCAGCCATATTAAGATCGATATGGCAACTATTTTATAGCCTTCTTTGTGTAGTCTCATCCTTTTTTGTTTGGTTCCGGCAAAAATAGTCAATAATTTTAGAATTCAGAGACAATTCGGCAATTCAACGGTCCTGCAATTGGAAAATGTGGAATGTGCTGATGAGGAGCCATCAGAAAATGAATCCATAGAACTATCGACAGGGTTGAGGAAATTGGGCTCGGTGATCGATTTAAATAGCCGAAAATTAAAGTCTTAAGTGGTTTAACCGAAGAATTGAACCACGAGATATACAAAGGGTGAAGCGAAGAGGATGCTGTCGAATCTGTCGAGCAATCCGCCGTGACCCGGCAGGAACTTGCCGGAATCTTTCAGTCCCAGATTCCTTTTGATCATTGACTCAATCAGGTCGCCAAATGTGCCGGTAATTGTAACGGTAGTTGCAATAAGCAATAAAAAGTATAAATCATAGGTCGGGAACAGTCGATTCATGGCAAAAGCAAGAACCATGGACAGAAACCATCCTCCGAAAAAACCTTCCCAACTCTTTTTGGGTGAAATCCTTTCAAAAAGCCGGTGTTTGCCGAAAGTGATCCCAAATAAATAGGCGCCAGAATCGTAAGCCCAAATCAGGATAAAAAGGAAAACGAGGAGCGTTGGATTGTATTGATCACTTAGCGGAAAATCAGGAAAAACCAGAAAATTAAACAACGAGAATGAAAAAGTGACATAAAGAATTCCGAAAAGGGTCACAGCAATATTCTCCAATGCATTTTTCTTCGCCCTGAATAATTCGAAGGCTGGCACAACAAAGAGCATGGCCAGGTAAATTCCGAGCATATTGACGGAAATAATGCCTTTGGCATAAAGAAAGGTAGAGAGGAATATCAATCCTCCAATTACCAGTCCGACTGTTTTTTGAGGGGAAACGCCGGCTGTCTTTGACAACTGGTAAAATTCTCTGAGGATAAAAACGGAAAAAAGGCCGAAAAGAAGCGCGAAACTCCATGGACCAAACACGATTGCTCCCAACAGTACGGTCGCAAAGAGCAGTCCGGAGATGCTCCTCTTCTGAAATTCTTTCAAATTACCCTTTTTTTAGTTTAGCCAGAATTTTTAAAGCCTCTTTCTCGTCCTTCTCCTCGACGTACAACTCGATGTCTCCGAGGGAAAGGTAAGTGGAATCCTTGTGGTTCATAATCACCGAATTGATTCCACTTTCAGCCAGTAAGTCATGAGCAATTGTTGCCGTAACTTCTTCGCCTGTAAAGTAGATTTTTTTCCAACCGTTTTCCATCACTTTTTAATGTTATACAGCAGTATTGTTATCTGTTTCTGCCTGCGGGGATACCTCCTCCACCGACGGTTTTTCAGATTCTTTTGGTTTATTCCATGGCCTTGGACCGAATACATTTTCAAGATCTTCCGTGAAAATTACCTCACGTTCGAGTAGGAGTTCAGCCAGTTTCTTATGACTTGCGGCATTGGAAACCAGAATTTTTTTAGCTCTTTCGTATTCTTTGTTGATGATGACGTTTACTTCAGAATCAATGATTTCTGCAGTCTTTTCGCTGTATGGTTTCGTGAATGAATAATCAGACTGTCCGGTGGAGTCGTAATAACTCACTTTTCCGATTTTATCGCTCATCCCGAAGTAGGAGACCATTGCAAAGGATGTTCTTGTTACTTTTTCAAGATCATTCTGGGCACCTGAAGAAACTGACGAGAAAATTAATTCTTCCGCAGCACGGCCTCCGAGAGTCGCACAGATTTCATCCAGCATCTGTTCTTTGGTGGTAATCTGCCTTTCTTCCGGCAGGTACCAGGCTGCACCAAGCGCTTTTCCGCGAGGGACAATGGTTACTTTTACCAATGGATGCGCATGTTCCAATAACCAGCTGACGGTCGCGTGTCCGGCTTCATGGTAAGCAATGGTGGCTTTTTCATTCACCGAAATTATTTTGTTTTTCTTCTCGAGTCCGCCGATAATACGGTCTACCGCATCGAGGAAATCTTGTTTTTCTACCACCTCTTTTAATTTTCTGGCGGCAATCAGCGCAGCTTCGTTGCAGACATTGGCAATATCAGCTCCTGAAAATCCGGGAGTTTGTTTCGCCAAAAACTCTACTATGACATCGGATCCAAGTTTCAACGGTCTCAGGTGTACTTCGAAAATCTCCTTGCGGTCGATCATATCTGGTAATTCGACATGAATCTGACGGTCGAAACGACCGGCACGCATCAGGGCACGATCGAGGATATCGGCACGGTTGGTGGCCGCAAGTATAATGACTCCAGAGTTGGTATCGAAGCCATCCATCTCGGTAAGAAGTTGATTCAGAGTATTCTCTCGTTCATCGTTGGATCCCATATTGGGGTTACGGCCACGGGCACGGCCGATCGCATCAATCTCATCAATGAAAACGATACAAGGTGATTTTTCCTTGGCTTGTTTAAACAGGTCTCTAACGCGGGAAGCACCTACGCCGACAAACATTTCGACGAAATCAGATCCGGACATGGAAAAGAAAGGAACTTCAGCTTCTCCTGCTACGGCTTTGGCCAACAAGGTCTTTCCTGTTCCGGGAGGGCCAACGAGCAAGGCTCCTTTCGGGATTTTTCCTCCCAATTTTGTGTATCGTTCAGGATTTTTCAGGAATTCAACGATCTCCTGGATCTCCTGTTTGGCTTCCGCCAAACCTGCTACTTCCTTGAAGGTGGTAGAGACCCTCGATTCTTTATCGAATACCTTGGCCTGCGATTTTCCTACGTTGAAAATATTTCCTGATCCGCCTCCGCCTTTACTCATTCTGCGAAAGATCCAGAAATAAAATAATACCAGAAGCAGCAACGGGAATATCCAACCGATTATCTCAGAAAAATAGTTGGTACGGTTGTCGTATTTTAAGGTCACTCTTGATGCTTCTCCTACTTCCTCCTGCTCTTTGGCCAGGTTGGATTCGAATACATCAACAGATCCAATGTTGAAAGTGAAATGAGGTCCTGCCTTGGGTGGAACGGAAATGCCCTGTTCCATTTTGGCCTTGTATTTATCATACGAACTCTCCTTTAGGTAAATTTCGGCTTCAGTCTTGTTGACGACGACGATCTTTTCTACATCCCCATTTTTGAGCATGGTATTTTTAACCTCCCGCCAGTTGGTCTCCACAGGTTTTCCTCCGGATCCGTAAAACTGGAAGGCGAAGAAGGCCAGTATGATAATGCCATAGATATAAATGGGATTAAACTTGAAAGCGGAGGGCTTATTGGAATTACCCACTACAGGCTTATTCGGTTTGTTGGTCCGTGGACCTTTTGTATTTTGTTTCTTTTCTGCCATAATAATTTAAATGTCAGCCTCAATGTTATAAATAGTTCCATCTCCCCAGAGCGATTCCAGATCATAAAACCTTCTGAAAGGTTCCTGAAAAATATGAACCATTACATTCACATAATCAAGAAGTATCCACTGTGCATTTTGAAATCCATCCTGACGCCAGACATATTCTTTAGCCAGTTCCGTTACACTTTCTTCCACGGAGCGTGCGATTGCGTCGACATGTGTGTTGGAACTCCCGTGACAGATAATAAAGTTGTCGCATTCGGCTTCTCCCTCTTTGGAAAGATCGATGTTGACAATCTCCAGTCCTTTTTTTCGCCGGATACCCTCTACGATGGCATCTACCAAATTGAACTGAACATTTTTACTGTCTTTTTGAGTCATGATTGGATTTAAAATACAAAGATAGTTGTTTTAAGTGATTCCGAAAAAACTCTTTAGGTGCCTGATCAACCGAATATCACTTAACTTTACCGACTGATAATCTCGAAAAGTCATGATAGGATCAACCATCGTACACCTGGATATTGTAGATTCGACCAATAACTATGCCGCAAAGGAATTGCTGACAAAAAGTCTGAATGACGGAACCGTATTCATCGCTGCTTGTCAGAATTCAGGAAAAGGACAGGGTGGTTCATCCTGGGAAAGCGCAGCAGATCGGAATCTGACTTTCAGCATTGTGCTTTATCCTCCGAATTTGGATGTCGCCCGGCAATTTTCCATCTCCAAAGCGATCGCACTGGGCATCACGGATTTTCTGGCCGTTTATATTGGAAATCTATCGATCAAATGGCCAAACGACATTTATGCCGGTGATCAAAAGATAGCCGGCATATTGATTGAGACAGCAGTTACCACCGGAAAATTATCCAGGGCCATCGTTGGGATCGGATTAAATGTCAACCAGGAAAGGTTTGTCTCAGATGCCCCCAATCCGATATCTTTGAGAAATCTGACAGGAAATAATTATGATCTCAGCGCGTTACTTGGCGAATTGTGCAGTAAACTTGATTTGCGGTACCTGCAACTGTTTGAAGGTAAGTCTGAACTGGTTGGCAATGACTATGAGTCACAGCTTTTCAGGCGGGGGCAATGGGCGAAATACTTCGCCGACGGAATTTATTTTGAAGGAATGATTACCGGAACGGATGCAGACGGCAGACTGCTGATCCTGAACCGTGAAGGTTTAATCAGAAGTTTTCAATTCAAGGAGGTTCAATTTTCACCCTAGGCGAGTCCAGTTATTTCACTGCTGTCTTCTCATCAAGCTCTTTTTGATCCATCCAGAATATAAAGAGTTTGTAACCAACTGAGAAGACGATAGCTCCTGTGAAGAGGCCAACGAATCCGGAATAAATAAATCCTCCGATGGCACCGATAAAGATAACCGGCATTGGGACGAGTGCACCTTTCCCCAATAAAATAGGCTTTAGGATATTGTCCAGCGGTGAAATAATGATGCACCAGATCAAAAAGAGTACTGCAGTTGTGGTGCTATAGGTAGCAAAAACATAAATCACCACTGGGATAACTACCAGGAAAACACCAACTTGAACGATTCCCAGAATAAGCGACAGCATGAACAGCAGTCCTGCAGCAGGAACACCAACTATTACCATTCCTATCCCCAAAAGAAGTGACTGGATAAATGCAACCCCCAGTATCCCCTTCACAACAGTTCGGATCGTTTTTTCTGCCATATATGCGTATTCCGTGCCATGATCGCCAATAAGTTTGGTGGAAAGTCCCAAAGCCATTTTAGAAAATGTTTCTGAACTGACCAACAAAAAGCCTGCGATGAGGATCGATATAAACAATTTCACGAAACCAATTCCTGCTGAAGCGATGGAAGAGATAACTGTTAGAGAGACATCCTTGAGTTGGGGAGCATATGCCTGAAGTCCTTCCCCCGTATTGGTCGATAAGGCATTCCACTTTTCATAAATAAGAGGCCCAATCAATGGCAAGGAGGCAATTTGTTCTGAAGCATTGGGTATCAGGCTGCCATTGGATTCATACTGAGCCTTGATAAAGGTGATTCCGTCATACAACGAGCTGGCGAAGAGGACAACAGGAAGGATGAACAACAACATCATTGCGCCAACGATGAAGACGGCAGATAAAATTTTCCTTCCGCCAAGTTTTCCTGCCAGCCAGTCATAACCAGGATAAAGTGCAACAGCAAAGATGATTGACCAAATGAAGAAATCCATAAATGGTTTAATGATACCATAGCACCAGTATAGCAAAAGAAATAGGAGTGCAAGCCGCAAGGTTATTTCCACAGCACTGCGAATCTGGCTTGTTTCGTTGATGGAAGTTTTTTGTGACATGGCTTTGTATGTTTACAGGTGACTAAAAAAAGGTCAAGCTCAGCGATT
>SESG01034149.1_pt1 | contig 13389 bp, 11 predicted proteins | sample 3171421 | NCBI WGS metagenome assembly SESG01 (sample SAMN10866946, study PRJNA518727) | freshwater metagenome | biome: subpolar coniferous forest; feature: holomictic lake; material: water; isolation source: holomictic Lake 227, 6 m and 8 m depth | place: Canada: near Kenora, Ontario | collected... | reverse complement strand
TTGACGAATTATAGGAAAAAGCATCCGTATTCAAAATGTTTTTCTTGCGGCTACTTTAAAAAACCTTCGTTTTCCAGCCCTGATTATTTTTGGCTCAATGCTGAGTTCAATGCATTCGGCAATCTCTTCGATTTTTCTCTCATCAACTAGAACCGATTTTTGCTGAATCATCCTTCGTGCCTCGCTTTTTGAAACGGCAGCTCCGATGGTTACGAGTATATCGATCAATGATACCGATTGCTCTTCAAGTTCAAAGAGCTCAATATTGTCCGGGGCCTGTTTATGGATAAACACCTGATCAAAATGGATTTCAGCTCCTTCCGCCTCAGCCTCTGAAGAGTACATCGAAACAATTTTCTTTGCCAGCGCCCGCTTTGCCGCTCTAGGGTTTTCCGTTATCTGGTCAAGAATTCCGGCGGCACTTTCGTCATCCTGAATTACCAGCAGCTTGCAGTAGGTCTCAATGAGCGTGTCGGGAATGGAGAGTGTTTTTCCATACATGTCGGCAGGTGAGTCATTGAAACAGATGGCATTGCCGAGCGATTTTGACATTTTTTCTTTTCCGTCAGTGCCCACAAGCAGCGGCATGGTAATGCAGACTTGAGGCGCAATTCCGTACTCCCGCTGCAAATCCCTTCCGACAAGGAGGTTGAATTTCTGGTCAGTGCCGCCAAGCTCAACGTCGTTTTTCAGATGCACCGAATCCATTCCCTGCGCAAGCGGATAGAGGAATTCGTGAATGGAAATGGGCTCTTGGGCTCGATACCTCCGTTCGAAGTCGTCACGCTCAAGCATCCTGGCTACGGTGTAATGACTTGAAAGTTTGATGACATCAGCAAAACTCATTTTCCCGAGCCAGTCGGCGTTATAGCAGATGGCAGTTTTTTCAGGGTCAAGAATTTTTGAAGCCTGCTCGAAGTAGCTAAGACCATTTTCTCTGGCCTCCTCGGCTGAAAGTTGTGGCCTTGTCTTGCTTTTCCCCGAAGGATCACCGATCATTGCGGTAAAGTCGCCGATGATCAGAATGGCTTCATGGCCGAGATCCTGGAACTCGCGGAGCTTGCGCAAAACGACTGAGTGACCGAGATGCAGGTCAGGTCTTGATGGATCGGCCCCGAGCTTTATCTTCAGCGGCTTGCCTGTTTTCAGGCTCTGGAGGAGTTTTTGTTCAAGTTCAGCGACGCTGATAACTTCGACGACATTGCTGACAATAATATCAAGCTGTTCCTTTATAGGCGGAAAAAGCATGTGAATTCCCTGTTTTTTAGTATTGCTTCCTTATCTGCTCCATATGCCGCTGGTTTTCCCGCGCCTTGATTGTTTCGCGCTTGTCGTAGAGCTTTTTGCCTTTGGCTATGGCCAGTTCAATTTTCAAAAGACCTTTTGAGTTGAAAAACGCCTTCAGGGGTACGAGGGTCAGCCCTTTTTCACTGATTCTGGCCTCTATTCTGAGGATTTCCTTTTTGTGCAGCAGCAGTTTCCTGCTCCGTTTCGCTTCAATCAACTCCATCCGGTTGTGTGCATATGGGGTAATCTGCATGCCTTCAAGCCAGATCTCGTTGCGAAGGATGATCGCAAAGCTGTCGCTCAAGCTGGCTTGCCCTAGGCGTATCGATTTGACTTCACTGCCGAAAAGCTGGATGCCGGCAACAATGGTATCGAGGATTTCAAATTCGTATCGGGCCTTTCTGTTCTGAATGGCCTGGACGTATTGCTGAGTCTGTTGCGTTTTCGCCACTGTGACCTTTCAATGATTTTCAGTTTCCAGAAATTCGGCAGGAATAAGATTTCCCCTGTTGAGTATCAGAAACGGATCCAGGTATTTTTTTACCCGAACCATCTCCTGTATGCCGCCTTCATGATACATCCCGACAAGATATTCCGCCTTGAGCTTACCGATGCCATGCTCTGCAGAGAGCGTTCCTCCCAGTTCAAGCGCCTTGTCGACAAAGATTCGGTAAAGTGCCTTTGCCTGCAAAAACTCTTCGCGGTTGCGTGGCAGGATGTTCAAATGCACATGAGCATCTCCTATATGACCGAAAATAATATAGACAAAGCCCTGTTGTTCGCAAGAAGTGCGATAAAAATCGAAAAGTTCGCGGAATCGGCCATCCGGCACAGCCATGTCGGTGCTGATTTTGCTTTCATGCTGCCGGCTGAGCCACTCGTTAACAAGCAGCGGCAAGGTGTGGCGAAATTCTCGCAGCCGTTCCTGTTCATCACGGTCAAGCGCTATCCATGACTGGTCGGTCATGGCATTGCACGACTCCATTTGCCGGTATAGGGTGTCAAGGTCGCTTTCTTCCCGATCTCGAGTTGTTTCCAGCTCCAAAAAAATAGCTCCATCACTGTTCCGAGGCACTTCGGGGTATTTTTCGGCTAGAAACTCAAGCGAATGGCAATCAAAAAACTCTATTGCCCGTGGAGAGATGCCGCTTTTTTGATCTTTAAGTAGGCCGACAAAGCGGAATAACTCATCAATATCCAAAAAATAGACCAGGCAGGAGATGATAGCCGACGGAAGGGGAATGAGCATGAGATCGGCTTCGGCAATAATGCCGAGGGTCCCTTCTGATCCGATAAAGAGGTCGATCAGATCCATTCCCTCTTCTGAAAAGTATCCTGCGTTATGCTTTGAGGTATCAGGCATAGCGTATTCGGGCCTTTTGAAGGCCAGTTGGCCGCCAGAAGGAAGAGCGAGCCGGAAAAGGCCTTCTTGATCAGCCCGACATGCACCGCGCCAAAGATCAAGCCTCTCTCCCTGGGCAGTGATGACAAGGATTCTAGAGATATGGCTTCGTGTAGGGCCATATTTGAAGCTTCTTGCTCCTGATGAGTTGTTGGCTATCGTGCTGCCGATAAAGCAGAGCTTTTCAGTTGGATCAGGCGGATAAAACCAGCCGGAACGTTCAACTGTTTTCTGGAGCGTATCGAGCAGCACTCCAGCCTGCACCGTTATGCTGGCACTTTTGCTGGAGAGCATTACCGGTTCGCCGATTTGGTCAAGCTTTTGCATCGAAATGACATACTCGCCCAGAGGAATTCTGCCGCCCGTCGTTCCTGTTCCATTTCCGGCAATGGCAAAGCGTCTGTGTTCTTTGACTGCACTTTTGAGGAGTTCGGCAAGTTCGTCCTCAGTTGCAGGGAAAAAAACCCCTGGAGTATGACCGCCCTTGAGATTGCTTGTATCCTCAAGAAAACCCTGGATGGATGCGGGGTCATGCTTATAAATCATTCTGCTGCTTTTACGCTGTTAGTATCGGTTTTAATCCTAGGACCTGGCTTCGGGGTATTGATGGCTTTTTCAGGTTTTGTTGCAGGCGCCATTTTTTTTGTACTGTCGGGTTGCTGCAAAGCTGCTCCTGAAGGTTTCCCCCCTTTTTTGTCTATAACAACCGGTAGCGTCTCTCCTTTTACATAGTACCGGATAAGTTCACGGGCAATCGGAGCCGAAATCGCTCCTCCGAAACCTGCATTTTCGACCAGCACCGCCATAGCAATTTTTGGATTCTCTACCGGGGCAAAAGCAATAAACCACGCATGATCTCTGCCATGAGGATTTTGTGCCGTTCCGGTTTTTCCTGCGATGGTTACGCCAGGCACTTTTGCCAGCGTTCCTGTACCCCGTTCCACCACGCCTATCATGCCGTCATGGATAAGGTTGAATGTTGATGCTGAAACCGGAAGCTGCTGCTTGTCATATTCATACTGGAAATATTCGCCGGTAGCCGTATCGCGGTAGCCATTGACGATATGAGGCTGAAAGAGGGTGCCTTTGTTCGCAATAGCCGCAGCATAGGTCGCAAGCTGCACAGGAGTAGTGCCGAGCTCACCCTGGCCAATGGCAAGGCTGACCAGATATCCTTTTGTCCACTTGTTCTTGCCATACCGTTTGTCGTAATATTCGGTTGATGGCAGAAGTCCGGATCGTTCAGCCGGTATATCAATACCGGTTTTTTCTCCAAAACCGAACATTGCGCCGTACTTTGTCCAGTCTTCAAACCCGACATTAAAGATCAGGTTATAAAAATAGACATTTGATGAGACCGTAATGGCCTCCCTCATATCCACCCAACCGTGACCCCTTCCTTCGTTACTGAGAAATCGTCTGTTCCCGAAAACGAAGGCACCGTTATCAAGTATTTTTTTCGCCGGATCCATTTTTTTCCCCTCAAGTGCAGCCATAGCAAGAATCATCTTGTAGATGGAACCGGGGGGATAGACCGCCTGAACCGCACGGTTAATAAGTGGCTTTTGGGGTGAGGTAAGAATCTCGTTCCAGCCTTTACGGTCTGTAGAACCGTTGAAGATATCAAGATCGTAGTCGGGAGCGCTGGCAAGGGCAAGGATACCGCCGGTCGAGGGATCAATGGCGACGACCGCTCCGGAGTGACCGGTTTTTCTTAAAAGCTGTTCTGCACGTTGCTGCAGTCCTGCGTCAATAGAAAGGTAGAGATCGTCCCCTTTGACGGGGGGGATATCACTTTTCCCGCCATCATATTTTCCTGCATCTTTGCCTAGAGGGGTAACCATTTCAAACCGGGTCCCTTTTTGTCCTTTCAGCTCCTCTTCATAAAACTTTTCCAGTCCGCTGTGCCCGATTTTGTCGTCCTGCGTGTAACCCTGATCGGCCAGTTCCTCAAGTTTTTGTTTGGGGATGGAGCGTAAATAGCCGAAAAGATGAGACCCGAAGAGGGAATCAGGATAGAGCCGCTTGTTGTCGGTCTCTATAAGTATGCCGGGAAGCTGCCAGAGATTTTCGCTCACTCTTGCTATCGCAACAGCATCAAGGTTGCGGCTAACGATTGATGCTGAAAATTTGTTGAACGCAGAGCTTTTCCTGATGATTTCTGCCAACTCCTCTTTTGGCTTGTTCATAAGCCATGCAAGCAATCCGGTTCGATCGTTCTTGAATTCGGAAGGAATGATTTTTAGCGTATAAAGAGGCTGATTGTCGACAATGGCAATGCCACTCCGGTCAATCATGCGGCCTCTTGGTGGCTGAACCCAGATCCTGCGGATGCTGTTCGTTGTCGAAATTGATCCGAGTTGCTGATAATTGACTACCTGCAGATAAAAAAGTCGGCTAAACAGCAAGGAAAAAGCTACGATCACAAAGCCCGATATGATGACCGTGCTTCGCAGAAGTTTATCCATCATTCGTATCCAAGTGATTGTCTCAAAAACAGTCGGTTCAGTACCATGGCAAGGATGAGGTTGAAGAGAGATTCAAGAATGCCAAAAACAAATATCCGGTAGAGCGGCGAAACACCGAGAGGATTTTCGCCAGCAGCCAAAACCAGATTGGCACAAAGCCCTGCCAGGATGACTGCGCTGTAGAATCGCCTGCTTCTCTGATTTACCGTTGCGTGGCTCTCATTTGGTGTCTGAAAATAACTGGCCGTAAAACTCCCAATAGTTCTTGCCAGCATATGCAACCCCATGTTTCCAGATAAAAGTCCCGAAATCATGCCCGCAACAAACCCGAAACTCGTGCTGGTGTTCCTGTCGGATGTTACGGCAATAAAGGCAAGAAAAATAGTGACGGCATCAGGGGATGCGTTGAAAAACGTCACATGGGATAAACCGAATTCCTGCACCAGCGAGACGATGCAGAGCAAAACAAGAGAGACTAAAAAATTTTTTGTCACAAGGTCAGTATCTGAATATTAAAGACGCGTTTTCTTTTCGGTCGTATAGCCAGTGAGCCCGGTTTGTTCCTGTTTGGTTTTCAGCGGAGCAATCAGTACCTGGGTCAGGGTTGAAAAATCAACGGAAAGCCAGATATCAACGTCATAGAAAAGGTTGTCGGGCTTTATGCGCGCCACCCTACCAACAGGAATGCCTCGTACCGAAAAGGTACTGAAGTCAGAGGTGACAAACCGTTCGCCCAGTTTAAGGTGGCTGCTTATGGGGATGTGTTCAACCTGGGCAAGAAACTCCCTGCCCCCGCTCCAGGAGAGGATACCCATACTGTTGCATGAGTCGGCTACTACGACAACCTTGAAGTCCGGGTGAATAACGGGCATAACTTTCGCATAGTGCTCAGAGACGGAGATTACCCTCCCGACAAGCCCCTCCGGTACCAGAACGGTCATATCTTTATTGATTCCTTTTCTCCATCCGGCATCGATTACCAGCATGTTATCCCGATCGCTGAATTTGCGGTCAACAACCCTTGCCATGATAAACCCTGAAGCGTTGAATGTGGTATCAGCCAGTATTTTCCGGCGGTTCCGTTCATCAACAGCCGCAGTTTCCAGAGAGAGTACCTTTGAGAGCAGATCCGTGTTGACCCGCATCATGCGCTCGTTTTCCCGTTTCATGGTAAACAAGGAATTGAAGCTCATCAGGTGTTCGTTGATGAATGCGCTGAACTCCATGCCGCCTGAATGGAGTTCAGCCTGTACATCATCCTGTTGCAGTCGCATGAAGAGAAAAGCTACGGCGCAGTAGAGCAAAAAAAGCAGCCAGGTATTATACTTTAAAAAAAGAGTAGAAAACTTCCTCACGGTTCATATTCCGGTTTTTTTATTACATTTTCCTCATTCAAACGCAGGGGATACCCAAGGTCAATAGGTCAAGAGAAAACATATGGCTCAGAACGTGAATATAACAGATAAATTTATTGTTGTCGGTGATAGAGTATTAATTAAACCTAAATCTCTTGGTGACAGAACAAAATCAGGTATTTACCTCCCTCCCGGTGTTCAGGAAAAAGAGAAAATTCAGACCGGATACATTATAAAAACCGGCCCCGGCTATCCCATAGGTCCGCCACCTGAGTCGGACGAGCCTTGGAAAGAACGCGTTTCAGCCGCACAGTACATACCGCTTCAGGCAAAAGTAGGTGATATGGCTATTTTTATCCAGAACAGCTCCTATGAGATCGAGTACGAAGAGGAACGGTATATTATTGTTCCCAACTCAGCTATTCTGCTGCTCATCAGGGAAGATGACGATCTTGCCTATTATCTCAAATAAATACATCACTTCAATCCTTGCTTGCAACCACACGGGAAATCAGACCATGTCCAGAAATATTGCTTCAACCAGTGCCCGTAGTGCCTCTCTTTCGCATGAAGAGCTTTCCGAACGGATTAGAGCACTAAAAAAAGAGATGAATGCCATTGTTCTTGCCCATTACTACACGGAGCCTGAAATACAGCAGGTCGCCGATATTGTTGGCGACAGTCTTGCCCTTGCCCGGGCAGCCGAAAAAAACGATGCTGATGCTATTGTTTTTGCCGGGGTCTATTTTATGGCGGAAACCGCCAAAATCCTCAATCCCGGAAAACTGGTGCTGATGCCGGATGCCCATGCCGGATGCCCTCTTGCCGACAGTTGCCCTCCGGACCAGTTCAAAAAATTCAAGGAGCAGCACCCTGGCGCCCTCGTCATTACCTACATCAACTCTACGGCTGAAATCAAGGCGCTTTCTGATATAACCTGCACCTCTTCCAATGCCGAACAGATCATCCGCCAGATTCCCGAAAACCGGCAGATCATTTTCGCTCCCGACAAAAACCTTGGCGGTTATATAGCAAGGAAGCTCAAGCGGGAGATAATTCTCTGGCAGGGGTGCTGCTACGTACACGATGCATTCAGTGAACGCTACATTCTCAAGATATGCCGGGAACATCCCGGTGCCGAGCTTATAGCCCATCCTGAATGCCGTGAAGAGGTGCTGCGTCATGCTCTCTTTATCGGTTCAACAAAGGCGCTGCTGCAGCATACCGTTTCAAGTTCAGCCCAGCAGTTTATTGTTGCGACTGAACCAGGCATCCTCTATGAAATGAAGAGGCTTTCGCCACTGAAAACCTTTATTCCGGCACCCAAGGATCCCGATAATCCCCATAGTGTCTGCACACAGATGAAGCAGAATACCCTTGAAAAGCTCTACCAGTGCATGCTCACCCGCAAGCCGGAGATTGCGATTGACGAAACACTCCGTCTCGCCTCCCTCGGCTCCATACAAAGAATGCTTGAAATGTCGCCCGCATAGGTTCCGGGCACTTGAAACGTCGTACGGCTCTTGTGTGAAATTGATGTATATTTTCCCTGAAATGTAACCGTCATGGGGCGGGCTTATTGATAACGCAGATACAAGGAGACTTTCATGCGAATGATCTCACGAAGCATTGCCTCTCTCTCTGCCGTGCTTTCTCTGATGTGTTCCTCATTGCCAGCTTATGCCTGGCACGATAAAACCCATCTGTCGGTTGCCGAGGCCGCAGGCTTTGAACTCTGGTACAGTTCTGCTGCACCCGACGTTGCCAAGTCGAAAAGCGAATTCAGGTTGGCAGAGGAGAAAAACCACTACTTCAGCAATAACGCCGGCAAAGAGGTCGATGCAGCCATGGTTATGGAGCAGGTTGCCCGCTACAACAAGCCGGATGACGAGGACGGACACCTCTATGGCGCCATTATCGGGGCGGTAAGGGCCTATCAGGCTGTGAGCGCCAGCGGCAAATATGCTGAATATCCGCTGGTCTTCTGTTCGCACTATATTGGCGACCTTTCCATGCCACTGCACAATACCCCTTATGACGACTTCAACAAAAGCCGTCACAGTGTCAATGACGGTATCATCGAAAGCAATGCCAGAAACAACATCGGTTTTATCCAGCGAAATATGGAGGATATTGCCATCGGCAATGAAGCTGATCTGGCTCGTGAAATTGCAATAGTGGCCAATACATCCCGACGTCTTGGCATCAAAATACGGCAAGAGAAGAGGGATATGACCAAAAATGAGGCCTATATCCAGGTCACACGGAGCGCATCACTCTTTAAAGCCGTGCTGAAGTATGTAGGCAAAAAAACAGCCTGATCTTTACCTCATATTTTATATAATGAAATGGCTGACACTGAACATCTGAAAATCCTCAAAGAGGGGGTCGCAACATGGAACATCTGGCGCCAGGAACATCCGGAGATTTGTCCGGATCTGCATGAAGCCTCCCTCATGTCGCTCGACCTGCGCAATGCAAACCTTGCGGCAGTCGATCTTAGCGGTGCAAATCTCTCAAAAGCCAATCTTGCCGGAGCAAATCTGACCGAAGCAGACCTCCGTGGCACCGACCTTCGCGGAGCCGACCTCATCAGAGCCAACCTGGCCGGAGTCAATTTCAGCAAAAGCACCATCGACATCTTTACCATCTGCCGCGATGTTAAGGGGTGTGATGTCGGTGTCAACGGCCTCTATTCGCCCCTTACCGACTCAGCAGCATTGCTCAGGATTGATCCGCCCGGAAACTCCATGCAGGGAGCCAACGCCGATGCTGTCATCGAAAGCCTCCGTCATGCCCGCAAGCTTCACACCTTCTCTCTTCTGCTTGCAGGAATTGCTCTGCTGTTTATTGTCATCAAGCCAAAAACCATTACGCTGCCCTATCTTGCCGGATCGTTCAAGTTTGATGATATCAGCTACGCCTTTCTGGCCATGATTCTTTCTACGGTCCTCTTGAGCCAGGTTGCCTCCTTTATCGACTCAGCATTGCAAGGGGCGCGCTATCTCAACGATCGCCGGTCGGCCATGCTTGTCGGTCACTTTCCCTGGCTTCTTTCAAAGTACGAAAGTGAAGAAGCCAACCGTCGGCAGTCAAAACGCATGCGCTTTTTTCTCGTTTTTCATCCTGTTGTCTACCTCTATTTCTTTCTGAAATGGGATTTGCTCTTTAGCGGAAACTGGCAAGAGCTCATGCAGCATTACCAGGAGATGCCGGTCATATTTGCAGAGTATCTGCTGCCGGTTTTCTATGTTGTCCTTTTCAAGCTCTGCATCCATATCTTCCGGCTTTCGGAAGGGTTCCAGAAACCGATTCTTTTCGACATCGAAACTGAGCGCGGCCGTCACACCGAGATGGAACGACTAGCTGAAGCAGTTGAAAAACAGGCGTCACGAACAGCCGAGCTTGTTGAGCTCATGCGAAAACGGGAAGGATGAGCGGTATATCCCCCCCATAGCAGCAAATTGACAAGTTTGTCGAAAAAGTGTGCAATGCGGTTAAGATTTCAATGTTCTTTAAGGATTCTGTCGTATAATCAAATTCAGAAAATAAAAAATTGCCAGTCGCTGAGTATAATCAGAAGGCGTGACTTGTCCTTCGTATGTTTTCCATTTTTTATGGATTATGACTGGAAATCCGGAATGATTGAATCTTATCATGGATATTTCTTGTGAAGGTTTTTGGTACCTGAACTTGGAAACGGGCAGGTTCTTCTTGAGTCCGAAGTTTTGCGAATTAACCGGCTACTCATCAATTGACACAGTATTTGATGATGCTTTTATGAAATTGATCATCCATCAGGATGATCATCAAGAAATCTCTTCTGCAATCCAGGTCGCTCTTCACGAAAGACAGGAGTTTTTTGCCGTTGCTTACCGGATAATCTCAAAAAATGGCGCAGTTCACTTCATTGAAAGCCAATGCAGCATTGTTGAATACGATGAAGAGGGTAACGCTGCGCGCGTGGTTGGCACCATTATCAATATTATCAGCCAAAAATACGCAGGAAGTGAACGGCGCAAGTTAACCCGTGCACTTCTGACCAGTAATACTTGTAACCAGGCACTGCTTCATGCCTATGATGAAAACGACTTATTGCATGATATTTGCCATATCGTCGTTGATATCGGCGGTTATCGAATGGCATGGGTCGGTTATGCGGAACATGACGAGGCAAAAAGCGTACGCCCGGTTGCTCAAGCAGGTTTCGAGGATGGTTATCTTGATACACTCATGATCTCCTGGGCAGACGAGGAACGTGGACGAGGACCCGCAGGTACGGCAATCCGTACGGGCCAACCATGCGTCATTATTGATATACTTGCAGACCCGCGTTTCGAGCTTTGGCGTATGGAAGCAAAAAAGCGTGGGTTTGCTTCCTCTCTAAGCTTGCCACTGAAACGGGATAATCAGGTGTTTGGTGCCTTCACTATATATTCGGTCTTTCCCAACGCCTTCAATGCTGAGGAGACAACGCTGCTCACCTCACTGGCAGACAATCTCTCTTATGGAATCACGATGTTGCAAACCCGTAAGTCACGGGAAGTGGCGGAAGAGCAGCTCCGTCTCAGTGAGTCGCGCTACAGGTCTCTCTTTCAGAACCACCATACCGTCATGCTGATCGTTGATCCAGAAGATGGAAAGATTGTTGACGCAAACCCCGCAGCCGTCTCCTACTATGGTTGGGATCAGTCTGAACTCTGCCAGATGAAAATCAGCCAGATAAACATGTTGATGGAGCAGGATATCATATCAGAAATGGCACTGGCGAAAAAACATAAACGCAATTATTTCATCTTTCGCCATCGACTGGCCGATGGCTCAATCCGTGACGTAGAAGTGTACAGTGGCCCGATTACGTTTTCGGAAAAAAAACTGCTCTATTCGATCATCAACGATATTACCGAGCGGCTGCAGACCGAAAAAGCATTGCGCGACAGCGAAAGAAGGTTCCGTTCCATTACTGAACAAGTTGTCGAAATGGTTTTTGTTACCGACAACACGGGGCGATTAACCTATGCTTCATCCGTTATGGAACAGATGTTCGGCTATAGCGCTCATGAGGCGAAGGGTCAACTTATTGCCGGATATGTTGTCGAAGAGGAGATTCCAAGAGCCCTTGTCATCTTTCACGACACCTTGCAGGGTTGCTTGACCGATCAGATTCATGAATTCAAGTTCATGAAAAAAAACGGTTCGCTCTTTTACGGGGAAATTCATATGCGCCATTATCAGGATCAAGATACTGTCGGTTTGATCGGCTTGATCCGCGATACGACAATCCGCAGGCAAAGTGAAGAGGCGAAGGCTAAACTTGAGGCACAGCTTCAGCAGTCACAGAAAATGGAGATGGTAGGAAGGCTGGCAGGAGGAATAGCCCATGATTTTAATAATATGCTTTCCGTTATTCTCGGTCATTCTGAAATGGGTCTTGAACTTCTTGACCCGTCTCAGTTACTTTATGCTGATTTTGAGGCTATACGCAAGGCGGCAACCCGTTCTGCCGATCTGACCCGGCAACTGCTGGCCTTTTCCCGGAAGCAGATTGTTCTTCCAAAAATTCTTGAGCTGAATGTGGTAGTCGAAGAGTTGCTGCCCATGCTGCAACGTCTTATTGGCGAAAATATCAAGCTGGTATGGATTCCTGACAGTAAACTCCCCCTTCTGAAAATCGATCCGTCTCAAATCGATCAGATTCTTATCAACCTCGTTGTCAACGCCCGTGATGCCATAACCGGTAATGGCACAATTACTCTCGAAAGCAGAGGCATCTCTGTTTCTGGCAGTGCAAGTGAAGTCTCCAGTACTGAGGAACACGGCGTTGGGTATGTGACACTTTTTGTAATTGATGATGGCTGCGGTATTGACCAAAACGATATTGCTCATATTTTTGAGCCTTTTTTTACCACAAAAGAGCAGGGGAAAGGCACAGGACTTGGTTTATCAACGGTCTACGGGATTGTCAAACAGAACAACGGCACGATCGATTGCCACAGCGAACCAGGAAAAGGGACGACCTTCACGATTCATCTCCCCGCTTATAGAGCTTCATTGAAGACGGACAGGATGTCACTGCCGGAGCAATCGAGTGATAAACGCCACCAGACCATTCTGCTTGTGGAGGATGAACCATCTTTTCTCAACCTCTGTAAACTCATGCTCGAGCGTAACGGCTACAACGTGCTTGAGGCCGGTACAGCAGCGGAAGCCGTAAGAATTGCGAAAACTTACCCGGGCCGTATTGAGTTGCTGTTGACAGATGTGATCATGCCGGAGATGAATGGATCAGAACTCTCAAAAAAGCTTTTTGCTACTCGCCCGGATCTTAAAACGCTCTTTATGTCAGGGTTCACTGCCGATGTTATTACCCACAATACACTTCTTGATACAAGCGTTAACTTTATCCATAAACCTTTCAATATCAAGTCACTGGACAAGGCTATTGAAAAAATCTTAAAATAAGCTACCATCGAAGACTTCCCGGAATTCCTCTCCTCCCTTCTTTTTCGCTCCCAAACTTTTTTCCTCTCTTTTAAGCGTGGCTTTAGGTTTTCTTAAGGTTGCTTCCGGTACCTTTATTACGTGATGAAGAATAAGTATTTGAGCAACACTAAATGAAAAGGAGCATATGAGGAAGATTCTATCGATCTAAAACAGGAAGAATAAAGAAAAAGTGTGGTTCATCAGGATTCCCTGGTGAATTGTTGGATTAACAAGGCATAACGTCCTTAAAAACACAATCAAACATTAAACAGCAATAACCCAATGAAATATTCATATAAAGCACTATACGGATTACTTCTTCTCCTGATAACCGTGATGACTTCGGTTTCAGAGCTTCGGGCGGCAGGGAAGGATATTGACGGGCACACCATCA
>SESG01030267.1_pt1 | contig 13391 bp, 10 predicted proteins | sample 3171421 | NCBI WGS metagenome assembly SESG01 (sample SAMN10866946, study PRJNA518727) | freshwater metagenome | biome: subpolar coniferous forest; feature: holomictic lake; material: water; isolation source: holomictic Lake 227, 6 m and 8 m depth | place: Canada: near Kenora, Ontario | collected... | reverse complement strand
ATCCCGGTTGCCGGCCTCGCGCTAATACTTGGTATAGACCGCTTCATGTCCGAAGCACGCGCACTCACTAATCTGATTGGCAATGGAGTTGCTACCGTGGTGGTCTCCCGCTGGGAGAATGAACTTGATATGGCGAGAATGCAGCGGATATTGAATAATGAGACCGACCTTGAGGCCGATGAGCCCGAATTTCTGCTGGATGCTGAACCAGCTCCCGCAAAGTAACCACCCGGAGAAAACAGATGCCAAATAATATTAAAGATAATCCACGTTATAATGTCCTGTCACTTCGGGTGACTGACGCCGAAAAAGCGGTTCTTGAAGAGGTAACAAGGCGAACTAAGAAGAGTACTTCAGAGGTAATGCGAGAGGCCATTGAACTCTATTCGCGAGATGTTACATTTTTTTCCTCGCCCTCACGCTGTCTATCATGACAGGTGTACGGCAGCAATCTGATTTCGTATAAAAGAATTCAAGAAGGCAAGAAAAAGGATCTTTAAAATTACCGGTTAAAGCGATTGAAGTCATGGCCGTTTTGAGAATAGCAGCGTACTGATTTTTGCCAGCCTACCTGTTTTGTAACCTTAAGCGGCCTTCTTCAGCTCTTCTCTGATTACTTTGCGCAGTAAATCTTCAAGAGGTTTTTCAGTTTCAAATTGCTTACGCAACAGTTCATTTAATACTGTCTGATAACCTTTATTTTCTGATTCGCCACGGGCTTTAAGAAGATCAAGCACGTCGGCATCAAGATAGGTGGTGATGCGAACTTTACCTTTTGAGTTTTCGGCCTGTAATTTTGCAAGGTGCGGTATAACGCCTGCCCGTTTTCCCTGACTGAAGTCATATTCTTTACGCATAATGGGCTTCCTCTCTTTTGGTTGGTTTGCGCGCAGATATAATGCGGATGGTATTTTCATCTGGCAGAGCATAACATACAGTCAATAATCGGACATTTGTACTCATGCCAATAAGAATAAAGGGTCGTTCACCTTCAGAGTCCGGGTCTTCCGTAACCAGCGACATAGGATCTAGCAGGCAGGCAGGTAGCTGCCTCCTCAAAGGATACTCCACGATGCTTCTTCGGATTATTGGTTGGGTAAATGACAATAAATGTTGTCACTCTCACCGGAAATACGAAAGTACTTTCCTCCGCCTGGAGAACACACAGCGGAGATCCGATCACCATTCGGTTGTTACCAGACTTGAGTCCAGGTCGGTTGTCTTCAGAACCAGAGGCCTTGACCTCATAAATATTCTGCTTATTTATACCTGCATATCAAGCGTGCATCTTCTTGTAAATCCGTTGTCTGGCGATCGCCGGCTATTCGTAATATTGTTTTAGATTTGTTCGGCGGATTAAGTAACTACTAGTGATGAAAGCGTGGGGCAGAGTCTGTAAATATGCCCCACCTCTCTTCTCCCTCCGTCCGGTTCCCATTTTGTACAGCCTACCTCCCGCCTTCCCCCCTGACAAATAGCATCCAGATTGACCCTAAGACAGGTAGCCGGAAATGCAAAAAGGCACTCTAACAGGTGCCGTCAAAGTGCCTCTGCAATGATGGCTGGGCTCATTAAGCGAGTTTACAGCTTGTAATCTTCATACCCTTTTTTGAAGATCGCCTACCAGTCGTTTGAGTGAAATCGAGAAATGGGTGAGCGCCAATATTTGAAGTACTTATAAAAAAATGAGCAGTGTGATAATTTGCAGAATCAAAGCTTCCCTTGTCTTAAGGAGCAACTATGTTGCCAACAATCACTATGCCCTATAAACTGCGCATCCCGCTGTTCATAGTCTTAATAGCTGCTGGTCTCGCCGGTAACTATTTGAAATACCCTATCTTCCTCAATATTGATTTCATTTTTGGAAGCATGTTTGCCATGCTGGCACTGCAGTTTTTCGGGCTTGGCCGCGGTATTGTAGCTGCTGCCGCCATTGCCGGTTATACCTATGTCCTCTGGAATCACCCCTACGCAATCATCATCATGACTGCTGAGGTTGCAGTAGTCGGTTTTCTTATGAGTCGCCGTAAAATGGGGATGGTACTGGCTGATGCCCTCTACTGGCTGATTATCGGTATGCCGCTGGTTTACCTGTTCTACCACCTAGTCATGCAAGTCACGCCCGGCAACTGCTACTTTGTCATGACCAAGCAGACGATAAACGGTATCGCGAATGCTCTGGTCGCCCGCTTGGTTTTCTCTGGTTTTGCCTCTCACGCTCGCACGGAAAAGGTACCGTATAATGAAGTAATCTACAACCTGCTGGCCTTTTTCGTTCTCTGTCCGGCGTTGGTTTTGCTGGCAGTTTCCAGCAGAAGCGATTTTGCTGAGACTAATAATAGCATCAAACGGTCTCTCTTCAGTATCAGCAGGCGACTCGATCATTATATCGAAACCTGGCAGCACAACAGAAAAACAGCCGTAGAGGCTCTGGCTGATATGGCGTCGTCAAGACCTCCCGAACAGATGCAACCCTACCTTGAACTGACAAAAAAGGCAGACCCCAATTTAGAACGGATTGGAATGTTGAATGCTTCTGCCGTAACCATCGCTTATGCTCCTCTGACTGATGAGACGGGAGCGAGCAATATAGGCATCAGTTTTGAGGACCGTCCCTATTTTCGTCTGCTTGAACGGACACAAAAATCGATGCTGTCCGATGTTTATATGGGCAAAATTGGCACTCCAGGCCCCAAAGTGCTTATGCTTGCCCCGATTGTTGTTAGAGGGAAGTTTTCCGGATACATAACCGGTGTTCTTAATTTACAGCAAATAGCGGAGCAACTTACCAAGAGCCTTTCAGAAAATGACACACTCTTCACGCTGCTGGATAAAAACGGCAACATTATCCTCACTAACCGGACCGATCAAAAAGTAATGTCACCCCTTGTGCGTGGAAAGGGTACACTCACAAAATTGGACAAAGACCTCAGCCAGTGGATTCCTGAGCTTCCGTCCAATATCTCAATCTCGGAACGGTGGAAGAAATCATTTTATTGTATTGAAGCAGTTATAGGCGACAAGGCTGAATGGAAATTAATCTTGGAACAACCTGTGGCGCCGTATCAGAAAAAACTGTACGACAATTATTCCAGCAAGTTGACAATACTGCTTTTGATATTATTAGCCTCGCTTGGCTTGGCGGAAAAATTGAGCCGCCGCACTATAGGTGCGCTGCAGGAGAGTGAAGAGCGTTTCAGGAGCATGTTTTACAGCCATAGTGCCATCATGCTTTTAATTGAACCAGTGTCCGGAAAAATTGTTGATGCCAATCAGGCGGCGGAGCAGTTTTACGGTTATCCTCGCCAGAGACTGCTCACCATGAACATCAGTGATATCAACCAATTTTCTCCGGAGCAGATAGAATTCGAACGAACAGGCGCTCTGAATATGCATGTTAACCACTTCATCTTCCCGCACAGATTGTCAAACGGCACCATGAAAACTGTCGAGGTACATACAACCCCTGTAATCGTTTTAAAGACGAAACTTCTTTTCTCAATAGTTCACGACATTTCCGAACGCAAGCAGGCGGAAAAAGCATTACAGATGAGCGAAGAAAGACTGAGTACAATGATATCCAACATTTCCGACGTAATCAGCATTGTCGGAGTTGACGGTTATATGAAGTATAACAGTTCCAATATCGAAAAATGGTTTGGCTGGCAACCAAGTGACCTTATCGGCACAGATGGGTGGTTGACGGTTCATCCTGACGATCTGGAACGAATCCAAAAGGAATTCTTTGCCCTACTTGGAAAAGATAATTCGGTTAAAATGGTAGAGTACAGGTACAAATGCAAAGATGGCAGTTATTTGCCGATCCACCTTACCGCCACAAATCTTGTAAACAATCCGGTGATAAATGGCGTATTGCTCAATTATCACAGCATTACCAAACGAAAACAGGCCGAAGAAGAACTTCTTCAGGCTAAAGAGTTGGCAGAATCCGTAACTCTGGCAAAAAGCCGCTTCTTGTCCATTGTGGCACATGAATTTCACACACCGCTTCACCTACTCACCATAAGCATGGACATCCTTGAGCAGTACGAGGGTCGTCTTTCAACGGATGAACAGCTTGAACAGCATAACCAGATAAGAAATGCGGCAAATCAGCTTTCATCTCTCATTGATTCTGTCTCTGCCTACAACAGGCAGGAAAGAGATGCCAGTATTACCTCTTCAGCGCTGCTGGACATTAGTCAGATGTGCGCTACAATATCTGACGAGGTACACAAGGTCTGGAGTAAAGATCATCATTTTCAGAGTGATATCTCTTCTGAGTGTGGAACAGGTTTCTTTGATGGAGTTTTGTTCCGAATGCTATTGGAAAATCTTCTTACCAATGCATTCCGTTTTACTCCGGCAGGCGGCAGCGTATCTCTTCGCGTCAAACGGAACGGGGATGAATTGCTGATAGATGTTGCAGATACCGGCATTGGCATTCCCGAAATAGACCATAAAAAGATATTTGAGGCTTTCTTTCGTAGCAGTAACGTAGATGCGAGGAGAGGTCTCGGCTTGGGGTTGTCCATCGTGAGAGAGGCCGTGATGGCATTAAACGGGAGTATTTCATTGAAAAGCGGGGTCGGAGATGGGACAATATTTCAAGTACAACTTCCTGTCGTTACTATTTCTGTACCAGAGGAACAATTACCATGAACTCAATTCTGATAATTGAAGACGATGCTCCATGCCGTAATTCTACGGCTCTGATTCTTCAGAAGGAGGGTTTTAATGTCCGGACAGCGGAAAACGGTGCCTTAGGCATTGCCATGATCAATGAACATTGTCCTGATCTTATCTTATGTGACATCATGATGCCGGAAATGGATGGGCACTCTGTACTTGAGTTTTTGAAGCAAGACAGCAGCCACGCCGATATCCCCTTTATTTTTGTTACCGCCCTATCGGATCGCAGCAACCAACGCAGCGGCATGAGCAAAGGAGCCGATGACTACCTGACCAAACCGTTTTCTTCCGAAGAGTTGATATCTGCGGTTATTGCGCGTCTGCATCGTTTTAAGTTAATTTATCGACACGATAAAACAACCGCTCTTCATGAGGAATTTGCGCAACTGACCCAACAGATTACTGAACGGGAGCAGGAAATCCTGATTCTGGTGGGCCAGGGCTATACTTCCAAAGAAATTGCCAATCGATTAGGAATTAAGATCAATACCGTGCAAGTGCACCGTGCGAACTTGATGAAGAAACTCGATGTTCCAAATGCAGCAAATCTTGCCCGCTGGGCGGTTATTACTGAATTAATGACCACTGTTTAATCCCTTCCTCCTTTTTCTTTTAGTAACAAATCCATCTGAAATTATTTTTCCTTCTAGTCATTTGTATGAATATACAGCTGGCAGAACTGCGGTTATTATGCACACACTAATGAATATTATTACAGCTATCTGTTAAATGCATGTCGAGGGCATCATCAATCTGCGCGGCAAGGTCACACAAAACATCTCCATGCGCAGGCGCTTCAATCTGATGGAGAGCGCAAAAAACAGCCAGACAAGAATAATTATCATGGATGTTTGTGGTAGCCTGACCGGTTTCATTGTGGATGCCGTTTCCGGAGTCATCCGCATCCACAGCAGCGAAATCCAGCCGCCACCATCGATGGTGTTATCAGGTGGCGTCGGTCAGGAGTTCATTACGGGTGTGTTCAACCACGCCGAACGACTTTTGATCATCATGGATATTGACCGAATGTTTTCGGACGACGAACGGGAGCCTTTTGGGGAGCTGTAGGAAAAGATGGCTACATAAAGATAAAAAATAACACGCAAAAAAGGAGAGACATAAATGCTTACCAAGCTAAAAATCAGTACCCGCCTCATCGTCGCCTTTATCATCATGCTGTTGTTCATAGCCATTATCGGTGCCGCCGGTTACATCGGCATGGAAAAACTGGAAGCGCACCTCATTGATGTTGCACACGATGATGCCAAGCAGGTGGAATATGCTCAGCGCACCCGCGCCAACATGAACCTCTTCCGCCGTTATGAAAAAGATCTGTTCCTGAACATCGAGGATCGCGCCAAAACGGATGAGTACGCGAAAAAATTTAAGGACACCGGCGAGCGTTTTCACAAGCGGATGGAGCAGTTGGCAAAACTGGTGGATACCCCCAAAGATAAAGAAACAATAAGCACCATCGCAAAGCTGATAAAAGAGTACGAAGCCGGTTTTGACAAGGTGTACGAAGAGATCAAAGCTGGCAAGATAAACACACCGCAAGATGGCAACATGGCCATGGGGCCTTACAAAAAATCGGCTGATGAAGGCCAAAAAATGATAATGGAATTTGCCGAGCAGATTGATGAACGGATGGAAGCGACTGTTAAAAATGCGATTGCCAGCAGCGGCAAAATTCAGAATACAATTGTTGCCTTGGCCGTTATCGCCTTCATCCTGGCCTTCACCCTGGCCACCATAATCATCCGCTCTATCACCAAACCTCTGGCCGTGTTTCTGGAACGCACCACTGACATCGCCCAGGGAGAAGGGGATCTGACCAAACGCCTTGATACCAGCGGCAGCGACGAAATCGCCCAGGTCAGCCGGATGTTCAATCTTTTTATCGACAAACTCCACAGCATCATAAGCCAGATTTCCAACACCTCCACCCAGGTGGCCGCCGCGTCCACTCAGCTCCAGGCCACCGCAGAACATATCGCCACCGGTGCCGAAGAAGTTGCCGCTCAGGCGAGCACCGTCGCCACCGCCGGTGAAGAAATGTCGGCTACATCAGGTGATATCGCTCAGAACTGTCAGATGGCGGCCGAAGGTGCCCAGCGAGCCTCCCAATCCGCCAGCGACGGCGGCATGGTTGTTGGCAGAACCGTTGCCGTAATGGAACAGATTGCTCAGAAGGTTCAGGAATCCGCCAAAACAGTAGAAGGCCTCGGGCAGCGTTCTGATCAGATCGGTGCGATTATTGGCACCATTGAAGATATTGCCGACCAGACCAATCTGCTGGCGCTGAATGCCGCCATCGAAGCCGCCCGCGCCGGTGAACAGGGTCGTGGTTTTGCCGTTGTCGCCGATGAAGTCCGTGCCTTGGCCGAACGCACCACCCGCGCCACAAAAGAAATCAGCGAAATGATTAAAGCCATCCAGAGGGAAACCAAAGGCGCTGTTGCCGCAATGGAGCAGGGTGTTCAGCAGGTTGAGACCGGCACTGAAGAAGCGGCAAAGTCCGGCCAGGCGTTACAGGATATTCTGCAGCAGATTAATGACGTTGCCATGCAGGTCAACCAGATTGCCACCGCAGCCGAAGAGCAGACCGCCACAACCGGTGAGATTTCTAACAACATGATGCAGATCACCGAAGTGGTGCAGCAGACCTCACAAGGCGCTCATGAATCGGCCACGGCAGCGGCACAGTTGAGCGGCAATGCCGAGGAATTGCAGCGGTTGGTTCGGCAGTTTAAGCTGTAGAATTCTCCATCGGAGCAAACATTGTATATTTCAGCAACACCAGAGATTCTCGCACTGATTGGAAGGTTTATATTGTTGAGTCGAGGAAAAACATCTTAAGGAAGGAACACCATGATTAACCCGGAAATTCTTGCCCAGCTTCAAACCACAGAAGAACAACTTATCAAGCTTCTTGATGTCGATGTACGGGAAATCTTTTCCACGATGGTTGGGATATCGATCTCGTCATGCCAAACAGCAGATGTGAAAACTAAATTCACTGATAGTGTCTCCGCGCTGGTCGGATTCGCCGGCTGCTACAACGGTATGATCGGTCTCAATACATCGAAAAAACTGGCGATAGACTTTACCAGCAAAATGCTCGGGATGGATGGTACGGAATGTGATGATGAAGTGAATGATGCACTTGGAGAAATAGTAAATATGATGGGTGGTTCATTCAAGCACCACTTTGTGAATGAAGGTCATGAGGTACGACTTTCAACTCCGTCAGTGATATCAGGAGATGAATATATGATGTCAGTAGGGGTCGCACTGGACACATTGGCGCTCATGTTTGAATGTGGTACGGAGAGCTTTTTGGTTAGCCTTTATCTGGAAATGGAAGCCTAATGCACGCTTATCGTTCTTATGTTACGCCTTTAATAGCATCAATAAAAAAGGAGGAGCATCCCTTATGGAAGAGACAGTAGAAGCAACCCAGTATCTGACATTCAAGCTTGACGACGAAGTCTTCACGGTTGATGTCGGGAGAGTACGCGAGATTTTGGAGATCACCACAATTACCAAGGTTCCGCAGACTCCGGATTTTATGCGAGGGGTGATTAACCTGCGCGGCAGTGTGGTACCGGTGATCGATTTGCGACTCAAATTCGGTATGAGTGAATCGGAGCGCACAGTCAACACCTGCATAATCGTAGTTGAGGTGGCAATGGATGGTGAGACCGTAGTACTTGGCTGTCTTGCCGATTCGGTACAGGAAGTTATCGAGATGGAAGCGGAGCAGATCGAGGTCGCGCCTCATATTGGCACACAGTTGAACACCGATTTTCTCAAGGGCATGGGAAAACATGACGGGCGCTTTGTGATGATTCTGGATATTGATAAAGTCTTTTCAAGTGAAGAGCTGGCTGCTGTTTCCGATCAGGAATAATTATATTCAAAAACTATACAGGAAAAGGGAGGCATTATGAGTTGGTACTACAATCTGAAAATCAGTGTGAAGTTGTTATCGGCGTTTGTTGTTGTGGCGCTTATTGCTCTGGTAATCGGCGTGATTGGCATTGTCGAACTGAAGAAACTCGATGACAACGGTGATAAAATGTACAACAAAATCACCGTGCCAATTAGCGATCTGGGCGATATGTCGACTGCTTTTCAGCGTATTCGCATAAATATTCGCGGGCTTGTGGAGGCTGATAATGCAGCTGAGAAGCAGGTGGCGATTGACACTATCAAGAAGTTACGAGCTGACATGTCAGAAAAATCAGCTGCATTCGAGAAAACAATTTTGACAGAAGAAGGTCGCAAGCTTTTTGAGGAATTTAAAAAGAGTCGGGAAGGGTATGGCCAGATCATTGATCGGGTAACCCCTTTGGCAATGGCCGATAAGGACAAGGAAGCCCTTGATATAATAAAAGTTGATGGCAAAAAGGCGGCTTTTTTTGAGCAGGAGATGCTTGATAAACTTCAGGAAGCCAAGATGAAGCAGGCCAAATTGACTGAAGAGGAAAACGGGGTTATTGCGAAGAATGCGAGTAACATTATGATCGGCCTCTGTATCGCCGGCGTTCTCATTTCCATCCTTTTCGGTTTATTCATCTCCAACATCATCAGCAATCCCCTGCGCAAGGGTGTCCTTTTTGCCCAGTCGGTTGCTGCCGGAGATCTGACCCAGAAGATTGATCTGGATCAGAAGGATGAAATAGGCCAACTTGCTCAGGCGCTCAACGAAATGGTGGCCAAGCTTGGCAGCATTGTTGGCGACGTTACGGCCGCCGCTAACAACGTCGCCGCCGGCAGTCAGGAGCTTTCTGCTACCGCTCAGCAGATGAGCCAGGGCGCAACAGAGCAGGCAGCTTCCGCCGAAGAAATTTCATCCAGTATGGAAGAGATGGCCTCCAGCATCCGTCAGAATACCGATAATGCCATGCAGACCGAGAAAATCTCCATCAAGAGTTCTGTCGATGCCAAAGACGGCGGCAAGTCTGTTATTGAGACCGTTGCCGCAATGAAGGAAATCGCTTCCAAGATCAGCATCATCGAAGAGATCGCCCGACAGACCAACCTTCTGGCTCTGAACGCCGCCATTGAAGCGGCCCGCGCCGGAGAGCATGGCAAAGGTTTTGCCGTAGTCGCCTCGGAAGTTCGCAAGCTTGCCGAACGGAGCCAGTCCGCCGCCGGAGAGATATCGAGCCTATCTACCCGCAGCGTCGCGATTGCCGAGCAGGCTGGCGACATGTTAACCAAGATGGTTCCCGATATCCAGAAGACTGCACAGCTGGTGCAGGAGATTGCCGCCTCCAGTAAAGAGCAGGATACCGGCGCTGAGCAGATCAACAAGGCGATTCAGCAGCTTGATCAGGTTATCCAGCAGAACGCCTCAGCATCTGAGGAGATGGCCTCAACTTCGGAAGAACTCTCCAGTCAGGCGGAGCAGCTTCAGGACTCGATCAGCTTCTTTAATATCGGCAATCAGACGCGGAGTTCGATGGCTGCAAGTAGTCGCAAACCGGCAAAAAAGATGCAGATCGCGCACGCAAAAAGCTCGACAAGTCCCGCCAAACGAGCATCAGGCGGCGTACATCTTCAATTAGGCACTGCCGGGCCGGATCATCTGGATGATGAGTTTGAGAAGTTCTGAATTTAACATCTTAGGATCACTTGAGATGTTAAATAGTAGAGGATGATTTTATTTCGCGGCAAATTCTGAACAAGTTGCTGGCGGAGTATTTTGATTGCGTTATCGCTGTCAACCATGAAGAAGCGCTGCGTTACATTCGCGAGTTCGAACGGAGAATGACTCAATGCAAAACAAGGCTCTGGTAAAAATCCTGGCGGTTGATGATGAGACCGCCTTTCTGAGCTCACTACGCAAAGTTTTGGTCGATACAGGTTGCATCGTTGTTACCGTAGAATCAGGTGCGGAGGGACTTGCTGTTCTGCAACATGGTCGCATGTTTGATGTAATTATTTCCGATTACCGGATGCCAGGCATGAATGGCATAGAGTTCCTGGCCGCCACTTGCGAGTTGCAACCGGATTCATTCCGCATTCTCCTGACAGGTGTAGCACCGGGCAAAGATATTATTGCCTCGCTTAAATCCGGTGTAATCTCCACACACATTCCAAAACCTTGCGATAGCGATGTTTTGCTTGCTGTGGTGAACAACTGGATTGCTGATAATATCAGGGGAAAATCCTATGTATATGAATAAAGCTGCACGTAATAAGTATTCAAGGCGTAAGAGCAAAGGATAAAGATCTGGAGATAGTCTGTGTATTAGACCCGCGTATTGTTTTGAGGCTCACATGAAATTCACAGGAATCAAAAAAAAACTGGTTGTAGCTAATATCGCCTTTGTATCCTTTCTACTGATAGCTATTTCAGTAGTGACGTACCTCTGTTTCAAAAATATTATCCGGCAACAAGTTTTTGATCATCAGTTCACGACAATCTCGCGAGAAGCACATACCCTCGATGATGAGATGCTCAAGGCTCAAAATATTCTTGCTGCCGTTGCGGCTAATACTAAACCGGCACTTGTGTCACAAGGTGCTGATGCAGAGTTGTGGTTAAAGAGCCACATTGCCACACGTACCATTTTCAGATCGAGCCTGTACATTCTGGATAAAAACGGCGTAATGATTGCCGCTGCCCCCGCAAATCCGAAACTATACGGCACCTCTTTTGCCTATCGGGAGTATTTTCGCTCAACCATAGTTACCGGCAAACCGTATATTTCTAAGCCGTTCGTGTCATTAACGAATAATCAGCCTGCCATTGTCATGACTGCACCAATTTATGATGCCGATGGCACTGTTGCCGGGCTACTCTGTGGCAATATTAGCCTGCTAGAAAATGACAGCCTGTTCGGCTCCCTGAATGATCTCAAGCTCGGTGCAAACGGATATATGTATCTAATCGCACCTGACCGTACCATGATTGTCCATCCGGACAAATCACGTATCATGAAGCAGGATGTTAAGCCCGGTTTAAATAAACTTCTTGATAAGGCTATAGAAGGCTTTGAAGGATCCGGAGAGAATACCAACTCCAAAGGGATCAACTACCTGACCTCTTTCAAGCGCCTGCACACAACCGGTTGGATACTGGCAGCGAACTATCCGGTAGAAAATGCCTTTCATTCGGTAGCCGAGTACAGAAATGTATACATTGCTGTTGCTATAGCGGGGATAATGCTGGCAGCTTTATTCAGCTATTTGGGCGGATCGACCATTACCCGACCGCTGGAAGTATTTACCCGCAGGATTGGCGAATTATCACATCTTGATTCAGACAAATCACGGCGTTTTGATTTGATAAGCTCGGACGAAATAGGTCTGTTAGGCGGAGCCTTCAACGCTCTTCTCGATGAAACCAAGCGTCGCGAAATTGAACTGGAAGAGAGTTCGACCCGTTTTCGGCAACTCTTTACCGAGTCGCCGGATGCCTATATTATCTCCAAAGATGGTGTTTTTATTGACTGCAACAGGGCCGCGAATGATTTGTTTCACTGCAGTTGCGAACAGTTCCACGGTCTGTCAATTGCAAATTTCTCCCCAGAATATCAGCCGAATGGCCGCAGTTCCGCAGAAGTGGCTTCAGAAAAGATTGCTGAAGCACTCCGCACCGGGAGCATCATTTTTGAATGGCTACACCGTCGTCTTGATGGTACAGAGTTCTGGGGGGTAGTTTCACTTAAATTAATGACTTTACAAGGTCAGAGAGTAATTTTTTCCTCTACACGCGATATAACCAAAAGCAAACAGGCCGAAGATGAACTACAGAAGAGTGAACAGTTTATACGTGCCACCATTGACGGGTTAAGCGCCCATATCTGCGTTATTGATTCTGCGGGAAAGATTGTTATCACCAATCGGCAATGGAATGCTTTTGCTGAAGAAAACAACGCAGTAGTTAGCAGTTGTGGCGAGGGGGCAAACTACCTGGACGCATGCTGTTCTAGGGACCATCAGGATAATTCGGGTGCTGAGGAGTTCCACGCAGCTTTAAAGTCGGTATTGAATTGTACTCAAAGGGAGTTTGCCAAAGAATACACCTGTGATTCGCCGACAGAAGAGCGCTGGTTCCTGTGCAAAATCAGTGCGTTTGCAATATCCAGTGAAACCTATGCCGTGATTTCACATGAAAACATAACGGAACTTAAGCTGACCATGTTTGAATTGGCCAATGCTCGCGACAAATCCGAAGCGGCAAACGAGGCAAAAAGCTCATTCCTTGCTACCATTAGTCATGAAATCCGCACTCCGATGAATGGGGTCGTCGGCATGTCCAGCCTTCTTTTGGAAACTGATCTGAGCGTAGGACAGCGTGATTATGCTGAGATTATCTCTCGAAGTGGTGAAAATCTACTGATACTGATTGATGAAATCCTCGATTTTTCCAAGATTGAGGCGGGCAAGCTTTATCTGGAGTTGATATACTTCGATCTGCGTCTGATACTGGATGATATTAATCGCTTATTGTCCTATCGGGCTGACGAAAAAGGGATTATTCTAACCTATAATATCGAGCCTTCTCTGCCCAAAGTTATGAAAGGCGACCCTACCAGAATCCGGCAAGTGATTACCAATCTGGTTGGTAATGCCCTGAAGTTCACCGAGCGGGGTGCCGTTACTGTCGCTGCGTCACTTGTATCAGATCAAGATAACTTTCTGACAATCATGTTTAAAATTAGCGATACCGGCATCGGCAT
>SESG01020788.1_pt1 | contig 13403 bp, 9 predicted proteins | sample 3171421 | NCBI WGS metagenome assembly SESG01 (sample SAMN10866946, study PRJNA518727) | freshwater metagenome | biome: subpolar coniferous forest; feature: holomictic lake; material: water; isolation source: holomictic Lake 227, 6 m and 8 m depth | place: Canada: near Kenora, Ontario | collected... | reverse complement strand
TGATGAACAAAAATACGGGTTATGACTACATTTCATCCTGGATGCTTGATTATCAAATTATCAGCGGCCTAAGCTTAAAAACTCAATTGAATTACAAGTTAGGAACCTCCGTTTCAGACTCTTACAACCCTAAGATTTATACCCAGGACGGAGATTTCAACAATGGGGCAGGATATCTTGGAAACTGGTTTGGTGAATACTTGGTTTCAGAGACCTACCTGAACTATGAAAAGACCTTTAAAGGAAAACACAAACTTTCTGCCATGCTTGGACAGTCTTACGAGTCCAACATGAGCCGTAGTTCCAATTTGGCATCCTATAACTTTGTCAATGAGGCACTGGGAAATGAAAACATGGGTGCAGGGGATCCTACGCTCAACGTTCACAGCAATGGATACTCAAGATCAAAATTGCTTTCCTACTTCGGTCGCGCCAATTATACACTATTGGACAAATACTTATTGACAGCGACATTGAGATCTGACGGATCTTCAAAATTTGGCGCAAATAACAAATGGGCCTATTTCCCTTCCGGTGCAATAAGTTGGAAGGCGCATAGTGAGTCATTTATCAAATCTCTGAATCTTTTTGATGAGTTAAAATTCAGGCTTAGCTATGGGGTATCCGGGAACCAGGGGATTTCGCCTTACCAAACACTGAGCCATTACGGCGTTGAGAAATATTATGATGGTGGAAAGTGGAATACCGCAATTGGTCCAGGGTATGTAGTTGGTAACGAAGGAGATGATGGTCGTTTTAAAATTTGGGGTGGCATTCCGAATATTAATCTGAAATGGGAATCTACCGCTCAAACTGATTTTGGTGTGGACGTTGCTTTGTTTAACCATCGCCTCCGGTTTGTTTTTGATTATTATGTCAAAAATACCTCAGATCTTTTAAGGGAGCGCCTTCTATCTCTATCTTCAGGGTATAACCGGATGTGGGTGAATGATGGAGAGATCCAAAATAAGGGATTTGAGCTAACTGTTGATGGGGACCTTATAAGTCAAAAAGACTTTAAACTTTCTGCTTCATTCATCTTCTATAAAAACACCAACAAAGTAACAAGCCTTGGAAACGCTATAACTTCCGGATTAAATACTGACTATATCACAGGAATGAAATACGAATTTTGGGGCTCTTCACTATCGCAATTCCGCCAGGCACCCAATATTCTTGCGATTGGACAACCTGTTAATGTAATATATGGATACAAAGTTAACGGCATCGTTCAGACCGCGGCCGAAGGATTAGCGGCAGGACTGACAGGTGCATTGGCTAAACCAGGTGAATTTAAATATGTAGACCTGAATGCAGACGGAGTAATCAACGAGAAAGACCGCACAATTATTGGCAATCCAAATCCAAAGTTCTCAGCCAGCTTGTCACTTAATGCAGAATATAAAAACTTTGATCTTGAAGTATTTATGAATGGCGTTTCTGGCAACGATGTTCTTTATCAAAATTTGTGGGGAACTTCTGCTTCCATGCCATTACGCTGGACTCAGGACAACATGACCAATGATTACCCGAGCCTGCGCCAGGACCGCTCTTATTATCTGTCCGACTGGTATGTAAAAGACGGATCATTCCTCCGGATTCAAAATGTCAACCTTGGATACAATATTCGTCCAAAAAATGTCAAATGGTTGTCCAGCCTGAGACTATCAGTAAATGTCTCGAACCTCTACACCTTTACAAACTTCAAAGGATATGATCCTGAGGTAGGAACCGATGGCATCTATTGGGGTGGCTATCCAAGATTTCGGAAATGGACATTTGGTTTAGATATTAATTTCTAATAAGTAAGACAGATGAAAAAGAAAATATATACAATCATGGTTCTGTTAGGCCTGCTTTTTGTCTCCTGCAACCTAAAAGAAGATCCATATGGCTTTTATTCAGAAGATAATTTTTACAAAACCCCAGTCGATGCCGAGGCTTCATTAATGTATGCTTACAACGCACTTACATTTATAGAATACTCCAGAGGGATATTTTACATTGGAGAATTGGCATCAGACATTTGCGATGTAAAAGCAGATGAGGGATATGGATCACAACAGCTGAACAATTGGACTGCTGATGGAACCAATGAAACATTGACCTATTTTTTCAAATATTGCTTTATCTCAATCAATCGGAGCAATTCGGTGATAGACAATATTGTCAATAGTTCCTTTGAACCAGTTATCAAAAACAGGCTTCTGGGTGAAGCTTATTTTCTAAGAGCATACAGCTACTTGAATCTGGTGAAAGTTTTTGGTCTGGTTCCTATTCAAAGAAACATGGTTAAAAGTATCTCACAGACTTCCCCTTTTATGGCAAAGAATCTGGATGAACTTTATAACTTTATCAATTCGGACCTTAGATTGGCCGAATCCTGCCTCGAAGTTAACCAAAGGGTGGGTAGGGCTGATAAGGTAGCTGCTCAGGCATTACTCGCGAAATCATATCTTACAATTGCCTCTTCAAAAGAAAGTGGTGTGCCTAAATACAAGGATATGACCAAAGATGTGAAGACCATGTATGACAGTGCTGCCTTTTATTCAAAAAAGGTATTAAACGACCAAAGCAAATACAAGCTTGACACGGATTTACAGCACATCTACAATGTCAAATACCCTGATGGTCCTGAACATATCTTTATCATGTCTAGTGATCGCACCGGATTAAATGAAGGTAACTATTCCAAAATAGGCATGATGTTCCATCCCTGGGTTGACGGTGTTCCATATTATATAAAAAACGCTGATAACACCTTAACTTATTGTACAAATGGATGGGAGGTTTTTAAGACTACCGATGCTTTTTATAGCTCATTTTTCATAACAGACAAAAGGAAATCTGAACTTTTGGTCACGGATGTTTACGATGCGACCGGAAAACTGACCGCATCAAAGGGTGGTAAATTCAGCTATGCCTTTACCCGTAAATATGTAGACCCGGAGTTTGTTGGACAAAAATCAAGTGTTAAGCCTTTTCTTATCCGCTTTTCTGAGGTAGCCTTGATTTTTTCTGAGGCTGTTGGACCTACTGCTGATGGCTACCTTTGGGTCAACAAAATACGTACCCGTGCCGGATTGCCTAATCTAGCAGCAGGTTTAAGCGAAACTGCCTTCAGAGATGCAGTCGTTCAGGAAAGAGCATGGGAATTGGCATTTGAGGGACAAAGGCTCTATGATCTGAGAAGAAAGGCAATTGTTACCAAAAAGGATCCAAGAGCTATCGCTGCCGGTATTACTGAAGATAAGGCTGCTTTCTATCCATTGCCACAAATGGAAATAGACCTTAATACAAATTTGTCAAATCAGCAATAATGTAAAATTGATATTTATGAAAAGCTACAAATTTATATTACTAACTCTGATTTTGGCTGTCATGTTTGCCTGTCAGAAAGACCCAATGTCTGAAATAAAAGACGGAAGTTGGAACAAGGAACGAAACATCATTGATGTCTCCTTCTCAGGGCAGATCGGGAAATCTAAAATTACAAGGGCCGGCAATGTTGCAACGGTCGAGTTCCTGGATTACTCAGATGATTTTAGCAATATCCTGATCAATTCTCTCGAAATATCTTATGGTGCAACTGCAACAGTAAAGATAGGAGATAAACTCAATTTTAACAACACCGAGAAGGCGGCAACTGTTACCATTACACCTGCAAATGGCGAACCTCTTATTTGGAAGATCAAAGCCTCGCTGTATGTTAATCCATACAAAGGCACATGGGGAATTCAAAATTTCAGAATGAAATGGGACGACTGGAATGGCTGGGGTCTTAGCGGTGAAGCAGAAGTCGCTTTAAAAATGGCAAATGCTGCTCCCGGAATTGATGATATTATTACATTTGGAGGAATTGATGGAGTCGATGCGGCTGGAGCCTATTATGGAGTTTATGAAAGGACCTCAGGTGCAAATGGAAAATTTGGAACTTATATATCTTCCAAAGGAACAGACTACAGCGACAAATTTGGACAGTTACCGAATGGGAAAGGCAAGTATTTTATTAATCCTGATAATTCCGTATCGGTTGCCATTGATGGAAGTACCAAGAAATACAATTCTAATGGTTCAAAAACAACTGACGGCGTTACGATGAATTTCGACCTTAAAGCATCGCAAATCTGGACAATTGATTGGAACGACTATTATGGTAATGAGAATCAGTTTAAGATGACCTATCAGCTTTGGTACATCCTGAAGAAGCAATAGTTTAAGTGGTTCAACATATTATCGTTTCAAAATTTAAAGACTGTCAGGAAAAATCCGTTCCTGACAGTCTTTAATAAAATCATTGCCTTCAATAATCGCACAAAAAAGTTTTAACAATTGATATGAAGAGATTTTTTACTTTAATAACAATACTCAGCTTATCATTGGCCTGTAAGAAAGAGTCGGTTTCTGTTCCGGTCGTTAAAGATTCACGAAATGATTTAATCATACGGAACAGTGTAATTACGCAATCTTTTGTTGGCAACGGTGCACAGTGGGGAGGTTATGATATATTAAAATCATGGACTGGAAATCCCACTTTATCAGACAGTGACTGGGCAAAACTATTTAAGCGGGTAAAATTTATGCGTCCGCCTTTGGTGCGAATCATGGTAACGGCCGGTTGGAATTATATGGTCAATAATGCTTTTGACCCCACAAAAAGCGATCAGGTTTTGGTGAAAATCCTTGATTTCTGTCAGAGTGAAGGCATTTCGGTTATGATTGGCGAATGGGGCCATAGCGGAGGATCCTCCATTGATCAACCTTGGCTTGAAAATTCTGCAAAGTTCCTGGAGTGGCTTATTAATACAAAAAAATACAGTTGTATTAAGTATTTTAACATGGTGAATGAGCCAAATGGCGATTGGTCGAGCATGAATGGCAACTACGGACTTTGGAAAACACTTATTGAACAATTCTACGCGAAGCTTACCGAAAAAGGCATAAATACCAAAATAAAAATTATTGGACCTGACATTGCGATTTGGGATACGAACCTAACTTCTTGGGTAAGCAATGCAAATTTCGATCTTGGTGCCAAAATCGGAGCCTATGATATTCATACCTATCCAACCGACATTCAGGTGCTGGATGGAACCTGTCAGAACATGGTAAAAGCATACAAGAATGTAGCTCCGGCATCAAAGGAAATGCTTATCGGGGAACTTGGCTTTAAATATGCATCAACCTCTACTCTTGGAATAGAGAATGCCCAGTTGATTACAAATGATCCTTATGCCAGTACCGATAGCAATATGATGATTTACAAATCATTTTATGGCGTTGACATGGCATCAGCACTGATTCAAAACATGTTGGCAGGTTATGCAGGTACCATGGTCTGGGACCTGGATGATGCGATGTACAACATTGACGGAGGTGGATCGACCAAACTCAAAAGATGGGGATTCTGGAACATCCTGGGTGCTGAGAAATTTGGCAATGCCGCTGACGAGAATATTCGTCCATGGTTTTATCCTATGTCATTGATGTGCAGATTTTTTCCGCAAGGAGCAAGGATTTTTGATGTTGCTGTTCCCGACAAAAGAGGGCTTAAAGCAGTAGCCTGCGAAAAAGACGGAAACTATACCATTGCCATTGTCAATGCAGGTTATGTGAATTATGAAATCAATTTGAAAATGGAAACCGGAATTGCCATGTCATCATTGAGCACTTATACCTATATTTCGGGAACAGGGGCGGCTTTTACTGGCAAGGTTGATGCAGATGGATTTGCGGTAGCTGATGAATCCAATGTTATGATCGACTTTCAAAAAGACAATTCAAAAACGATGACTATTCCAGGAAAATCGTTTATCCTTTTCACCAATATAAAGTAAAAGATAACGACTGTTTATCAAGAATTTACAGCTTAATAACAGTACAAATTGCTTCAAAATATTGCCTAATGATATTAAAGAAATACGAATACAATCCGATTCTATCGCCAAATCCTGCAAATGATTGGGAGAATCTTGTTGTTTGCAATCCGGGTGCATGGTACGAAAATGGGTTATTTCACCTTTTGTACCGAGCTGCAGGTGATGATGAAAAACATGTGATCCGTTTCGGATTGGCAACCAGTCACGACGGTTATAATTTCTCAAGGGTAAACGAATTACCGGTCTTTGGTCCAAGTGAAGAAGGTCCTGACAGTGGATGCATTGAAGATGCCAGGATTGTAAAGTTTGATGATTATTATTATGTGACCTATGCATTTCGGCCATTTGCTCCGGGTCAGTATTGGAAATTCGCGCATGATGAGGTTTTGACACATGATTATGGACGAAATGCCCCGGCTTTTCTTCAAAAGAACATGGCCAATACAGGCTTGGCTCTCACAAAAGATTTTAAATCATGGATTAGACTTGGTCGAATAACTCAGTCGAACCTGGATGACCGTGATGTAATTTTGTTTCCTGAAAAGGTGAACGATAAATTTGTGATGCTCCATCGTCCAAAAGAATGGGTGGGGGCCGAATGGGGGCCGAAATTTCCGGCAATCTGGTTGTGCTATTCCGATGATTTGCTCAACTGGAGCGAACCAAGTACCATGCTTATGCAAGGAATTGATGGTGGATGGGAAGAGAAAATTGGCGGCTCGACACCTCCTTTAAAGACAAAAGACGGATGGCTGGTGCTTTATCATGGTGTTGAACATGGAGGGAAAGGTTATTATAGGGTTGGAGCGGTTTTGCTGGATTTGGAAGACCCCAGCAAAATTCTCGGCAGAACGAAAGAACCCATTATGGAACCGGAATATGATTATGAGATGAATGGCTTTTATAAAGGATGCGTTTTCCCTACCGGAAACGTTATTGTCGATGATACTCTGTTCGTATATTATGGAGGTGCTGACAAGTATGTTGGCGTTGCCACATGCCCGGTTCAGGAGTTGATTGATATGATCAAAAAAAACTAATATGAAGCATCTAATCCTTTTATTGGCAATCGTATATTTTCAAAATGGATTTTCCCAGGAAAATACCAAAGCGATCAATATTTATGCTGACCAGTATATTTCACACAACTACACTGGAAATGGCGTTCAATGGTCTGCATATCCACATGCAGATGCTCCGGATGCCGAATGGGGCCAGATGATGACAGAAAAGAAATGGGAAATGGTATTCCATCGTCTGGACTACATGAAACCTCAACTTGTGCGGGTAATGGATCAGGCAAACTGGAGATATCTCAAAGGATTCGATAAAAATGGCGAACCAATCCTTGACTTTAATTCTCCGGAAGTAAAAACACTTCAAAAGCTTTTAGACTATTGTCAGCGAAATGATATAACCGTTCTTTTTGGAGAATGGGGATGCCCATCTCAGATCCAAAGTGGTGATTCAAAATCTTCCGGGCATTTTAAAGGAGCCAACGATCCCCGCTGGATCCAAATAATTGTTAAATATCTTGACTTTTTAATCAATACAAAAGGTTACACCTGTCTGAAATACTACAATCTGGTCAATGAACCGAATGGCTATTGGGCATCCACAAACGGAAACTGGGATGAATGGAGTGAAGGGGTAAAGATGTTGCAAAATGCACTTATCTCCTCCGGACTGTCAAAAAAAATCAGTATTGCTGGTCCGGATGTAGTAGCTGAGTACAACAATCCGACATCCAAATATACTGGCTTCGAATGGGTTGCTGAAACAGCACGCCAATTAAATGACTACATCGGAATCTACGATATTCATGCCTATACCCGCTATGAGCTGGTACGAAGTGGCAATTTCTTTAAACTTTACAGCCGAATTTCTCAATCTGCAAAGAATGTGAACAAACCCATCATTTTTGGAGAAATTGGTTTTGATAAAAGTGTACCAGAGAACATTGAACGAATAAAAACGGATAAGTTTGCCAGTGAAGACAGCCAAATGTCTGTTTACGATTTTAGCTACGGGATTGACATGGCAGATGTCGCCATTCAAATTATGAGCTCTGGTTATTCCGGGGCAGCAGCATGGGACCTAGATGATGCCATGCACACACTGGGGGATGCCGGAGACAAATATAAACTCAAAAGATGGGGGTTTTGGAATAGCCTTGGAACTGAATTATGCAACAATCCGGCAGACGAAAATATTCGTCCATGGTTTTATTCTTGGTCTTTAATCTGCAGGTATTTCCCAAATGGCTCCAATATTGTGAAATCTGATTCTACTTCGATGGAAGGCGTTCGGCTGGTAGCAGCCACAAAAAACAAACACCTGACTATAGCCTTGGTTAACAACGGAAATAAAGATCGAAAACTAAGTTTTAAAGTAAATGGAGGATCCTTCTCATCTATCGCAGTTAAAAAATTTATTTACAGCGATAATGTCCGGCCCGTAGATGGGAATGGCTTTCCAATTCCACAAAAAACCAAAATAAATTTCGCGTCGAAAGAAATAATTGAGGTGGAAATTCCAGCCAAAAGTTTTATTTTGTTTACCTCTCTTAACTACTAATTATTATGTCATTTCTAACCAACCTTCAAGCTATTGATTTAATTATCATAGTCGTATACATCATAGGAATCACCTGGTGGGGGTTGAAAAATGCAAAAAATGAAACATCCAACGACTATTTCCTCGCTGGCCGGAACATGAACTGGATTGTTGTTGGGCTTTCTCTGTTTTCGGCCAGTATTTCTACCTCTACGCTAATAGGGCATTCAGGTTCAGCCTACCAATATGGAATGGTCATTTTCAATTATAACCTGATTTCAATTCTTGTTATGATTTTCTTTGCCTGGATATTCCTTCCCTTCTACATAAAGTCGGGCGTGTTCACCATGCCTGAATTTCTGGAACGCAGATTTGACCATCGTTCAAAATATTACTTTTCAGGAATTTCTGTTTTTGGAGGAATTTTCATGGATGTTTCTGCGACGCTCTATGGAAGTGCGATGATTTTTAAAATTATTTTTCCAAATATGGAATTGCAGGTAATTGTTATCATTGCAGCATTAATTGTTGCTTCCTATACAATTCCCGGCGGACTTAACTCCGTTATTAAGACAGAAGTAATTCAAGCAGTTATTCTCATCTTTGGCTCTGTTCTGTTGGCAGTCATTGCTCAGCAAAATGTTGGCAGTTGGGAGGTCCTTGCTCAAAGATTTCATGATACAGTGTACCTTCATCTTATCAGAGGTACGAATGATATTGCAATTCCCTGGCCGGCCTTGATACTTGCTCTGCCAATTCTTGGATTCTACTTTTGGGGAAACAACCAGCAGCTGGTTCAAAGAGTACTGTCTGCCAAATCTGTTGACCATGGGAGAAAAGGAGTCTTGCTTACGGGACTTCTGACGATGCTTACACTTTATTTCATTTTTATTCCAGCCATGCAAGCCGCTGTGGCCTTTCCAAATGTATCTCCACCTGATGGCATCTATCCCAAAATGGTGACAACATGGATGCCGACTGTTTTTCTTGGAATCATGCTAGCCGTAATGGTATCGGCCTTAACCGCCAGTCTTAGCGCTTGTCTCAATTCAGTTTCCACCCTCTTTACCATGGATTTCTATCGCAAATTCGATCCAAATGCAAGTTCTAAAAAATTGGTGAGGGTTGGACAAATATGTTCAACAGTAGTATTGATCATTGGCGTTTTCTGGGCTCCCCAAATCCAAAAATTCGGAACGCTTATCAACTACTACAATGAAATGCTGTCCTATGTTGGTCCTCCAATTGTTGCGGCATTTATGCTAGGCTTGTTTTGGAAACGCGCAAATGCGACCGGCATCTTCACCGGACTTCTCTCAACATTTGCCATGGCACTTTTTATGATTTTCTACGGGAAAGAGCATTTCATCCAATCAGTTCAAAACCCGGAGGCACCATTGCATTGGCTCTATCTGGCACCCATCAATTTTCTCTTTGTAAGCATTGTAATGGTCATTGTTAGTTTATTGACGTCACCACCGCCAGCCTATAAAGTTGAAGGGAATGTGATTACCAAAGCATTTTTTATCGACGAAAAGAAATCTTATCAAAACGTTAGATTTTACAACGATTTCAGGGTGTGGGCCGTGACTCTTTTTGTTCTTTGCTTTGTAATGATGTATATTTATTGGTGATCTCTAACGCAATCATTCATAAGTAAGAGTTCACTAAATGGTAGAGATATTTCTCTCAAGAGTGGATTTGTGTCACTGAAAGAGGCGCCGATTTTTATTATAAACCCGTGGGTTTACAATTTCTCCATTTTCAAAAATTCCCTTAGATGAAGATGGTGTATCCCCTTGTAGTTACTGCTATTGTTGAAAGTGTCCATTGTAACAACATATTTGGGGAAGTTATTATCAATTTTCAAAAGATTGCCAAATTCCCGTTCATGCGTTTTTTCATCTACAATCAGGTAGGCAACCTGCACATAAACTTTTATGCCATCCTTAATTCCTACAAAATCAATCTCAAGGTTATTCAGTTTTCCTACATATACATCGTAACCTAAAATACGCATTTGCTGATAGACAGCATTCTCCATCAATTTATGAATGTCTCTGCCAAAATCGAGACGTTGCATGCAGTTCCGAAGTCCCAAATCCTCAAAGTAATACTTCTCTCCAACTTCAAATTTTTTCAACCCCTGAACATCCATCCGTCTAGTCTTATTGATAATATAGGCATTGTTTAAAGCTTTTAAATAGTTGATAATTACACTGGTTGAAATATCTATCCGTTGTGACTTCAGAAACTTATGAATATTCGTTGCAGAAAACAGGCTGCCGACATTATCTGACAGATAATCGACAAGTGTCTCCAAAAAATCAACATTTCGAATTCCTTCCCGGCTCACCACATCTTTGAGCAGAATGGTCGAATATACATTCTTCAGGTATTCAAATGCCATTTCTTCATTGAGTGTCAGGCGAGACAAATAGGGCAATCCGCCATAAGTAAGAAAAAGCTTCAAAGAATTATCCTCATCTGGCAAAGAATGGAAATAGAGGAATTCGGAGTAGCTTAAACTATGAATCCGAAACTCGATATAGCGTCCGGAAAGATACGTTGACAATTCACTTGACAGCATTTTTGCATTACTCCCGGCACAGAAAATATCACAACTTTCTGAAGACTGTAAACTCCGTAAAACATGCTCAAAGCCAGTGATATCCTGAATCTCATCGATAAAAAGGTAATTTTCTTTCCCGGATTCAATTTTATCTTTAAGATAGGCAAACAACTCTTCCTCACCTCTAATAAAACGGAATTCCTCCTGTTCCTTGTTGATGTAAATGATATTGGCATTAGGATTGGCGTCTCTAATTTCCTGCATTAGTTGCAAAAGGATGCAGCTTTTCCCTACCCTGCGCTGACCGGTAAGCACTTTTACAATACCTTTCCCTACAAACGGCTTGATACGATTGCTATAATAGGGCCTGCTTAATATTTCCATAATTTATACTTTTCATATTGTGCAAATATACTATTTTTATTAAGTATAAACTTTATAATAATGGTGTAGCTGATTTTTGGGGGTTATAATTCACAAAGACCAAATCAAATAATCTCTGAATTCCACAAGGCCTTTAGAAACTGTTCTGCAGGAATTATTTCCACGCCGTTCATCTCCCCGGAATATTTGTCAAGTGATACAATAGATTGTATTTATATCATGATAAAATTACATAATATGTTAGAGAATCAATAATTTTCATGTATAAAAAACTGATAACTAAACGATTGAAAACAAATGACGCTGATCACCTATATTCATTCATATCCCTGGTGATCTTAAATTGTTTTGCTGTTAACGAATATAACTCCTTTTTTGAAACATTGGGTATTATTCATATACCGGTTTACTAATTTGTAAAATAAACATCTATCATTTTGTAAAATAAACATCTATCAATTTGTAAAATATAATGTTGTCATTTTGTAAATTATCTTTTGTATCTTTGCAACATAATTGATCTTATCTCTTAATTACTAACAAATTATGGCATATATAGATCGAATAACTGACCCAGAACTTCAACGCAAATTACAGGCGTCAGGAGCTGTACTGATTCGAGGAGCCAAAGCATGCGGAAAAACAGAATCTGCCAAGCAATTTGCAAAAAGTTTTTTGGAAGTTGATACCGACCCGCAAGTACCCCTGCTGATGGATACCTCACCGAACCGCCTTTTGCTTGGTAACACGCCACGCCTGATAGACGAATGGCAGGAGCAGCCCAAACTCTGGAATCTTATCCGCCACGAAGTCGACAAACGTGCTTTACCAGCACAATTCATTCTTGCCGGCTCGACAAATCCTGACGAAACCGCAAAGAAACACTCCGGTGCAGGGAGGTTTACTACACTCGATATGCGTACGATGAGTTGGCAGGAATTGGGACATTCGTCAGGAAAAATCAGTTTGAAAGCACTTATGGAAGGTGGTAGGGTTGATATTTACGATGATGCAACTGATTTGGAATTTATCATTGAAAAAATTATAATAGGAGGTTTCCCCGGTCTGATAAAGAAAAGTATTACACAGGCTAGTGACATCAACCGTGCCTATATTGATTTGCTTGCCGAATTAGATATGAGCCGTGTTTCAAGTGTAAAACGCGACCCTGCCAAAGTACATAATCTGCTTCGGTCGTTGGCAAGAAATACCGCCACAACCGTCGAAACTGTTTCGATAGAAACCGACATTTTTGAAAAAGACAGTGTCACCGTTTCACGCCCGACTATCTACGATTATCTTGATGCGCTCGAACGTCTGATGGTTGTTGAAAATCAGCCCGCATGGAATACCCATTTACGTTCTACTGCACTGCTCAGAAAAGCTCCCAAACGTCATTTTACAGATGTTTCGCTTGCCGTAGCCGCACTTGGTGCAAATAAAAAATCATTGCTTTCTGACCTGAAATTCGCTGGCTTTCTTTTTGAGTCGCTTGCCACACACGAGCTTCGCGTTTATGCGCAGGCAAATGATGCAAAAGTGTATCATTACCGCGATTCTTCAAGTCTCGAAGTAGATGCAATCGTACAAAAATATTCCGGCGAATATGCTGCCTTTGAAATCAAACTCGGAACGGGGCAAATTGACGCCGCCGCCGCCAATCTAACTAAATTTGCCTCTGTGATTGATACAACAAAAACACAAGCACCACAATCTTTGAATATTATCACAGGTACAGGAATAAGCTACACAAGGGCTGACAGAATTAATGTTATTTCACTTGCTTCTCTTGGGGTTTGAATATTTAAAAATGAAACCGTTATTTAGTTCATAAACCTTTTCTCGAATTTCTTCTATTGTTCCGATGATGATAAATTAGACTGTTTATTATCAGCGCTTTCATCAGAAAAACTTTCTGCCTGAGCGAAAAGTACCCCCTCAATTCTGTGCTTGCTTTTTTCGTTCCTCAAATAATTCGATGAGTACGAACGATTCGGAAAGGAACGCTATAT
>SESG01009244.1_pt1 | contig 13407 bp, 7 predicted proteins | sample 3171421 | NCBI WGS metagenome assembly SESG01 (sample SAMN10866946, study PRJNA518727) | freshwater metagenome | biome: subpolar coniferous forest; feature: holomictic lake; material: water; isolation source: holomictic Lake 227, 6 m and 8 m depth | place: Canada: near Kenora, Ontario | collected... | reverse complement strand
ACCTTGACGTAATTCGGCCACGGATTAGGCATAATCATTACGAGCGGACGGCCTTCCTCCGCCGATTGCTGGATGCGCTGGAAGATGTCGCGGATCCACATGCCTTCAAATTCCGCATCCGGGACCACCTGAATCCGGAAGTCCGGATTTTTGTGGCGGGTAATGTCGCGCCGTTTGATCCGGCGGACACGCTGAATAACTTTCTGGTCGCGAAACGGAATAAATGTGGCAGGCTGGAATTTGAATGACGTCATAGTGTCTCCTGTTATTTAGCGGAATTATACAATTTGCTTGTTGCGTCTGAAAGCCTTTGTGTCCGTCCGGCGGATTTAATTGAAACCATCATGATTGAGGCGGTTACCAGTGTGGCGCCCAGCAGCAAAGCCTCCCAGTGCGCCGGTAGCGCCCGCAGCTGCCCGGTTAAGGCGAAAACTGTAAGCAGGCATAATGTGGACAATACCGGCGTGGCCGAGCCCATCAGTCCGAGCGTAGCGGCCGGCACGCGGTGGAGCGCTAATTCCCAGAGCATGTACCCGGCCGCGTTGGGAATCAGACCTAAATAAATAAAAGCCAGCCATGTCCGCGCATCAACCGGTTGCCAGGCGCCTGTTATAATGCATCCGGCCACGCCGACCGCTCCGATCATCATGAACCCGGCAGGACCTGTGGCGTGGTGCTGGCCCCACTCCCGCCAGCGCGCAAGTATCGCGGAGTAAAGCCCCCAGGCTACCCCCGCCAGGCTGCCGAACAGATAGGGCAGGGCGGCGCCGCTTGCGCTGGTCTGAAGAATCGTATGCCAGTTTGCGATCAGCAGTCCGCTGATGGTGAGCACCAGCGCCAGACCAAGTCGCGCACTTATGCGGGTGCCAGGCACGAGCAGGACAGCGAAGATAACCATCAGAATTGGCCACATATGGTTTAGCAGGCCGACCCCTACTGCCTGCGCGTCGGAGACGGCGGTGATCATGCCGGTGGCATAGCAGGCGGAATAAACGACGAACCCCAGCGTCACCATGGCCCACAAGCGCGGCGGCAGAACAAAAAGGCTTTGCGGGCGCCGCCCCATGATCCAATAGAAAGCCACCTGCCCGATGCATCCAATCAGGCTGCTAACGGCAAGGTACTGCCACACCCCCACCTGACGGCCAATCCAGACTGCACAGGAAGCCGAGGTGGCCCAGGCCAGAATGGCCGCCATCCCCATCAGCATGCCGGTGGAAGCCCCGTGCTGCGGCGAGTTTTGCGCCTCCGATTTCATACGGCCGGGATTTTTCCTGTGTGTGCGCGTTTGGCCTGTGGCTCGCCAAACAGGAAGCGCGTACTGTTGTGATGGGCGATTTTCTGCTGGAGCGGCACTGGAAGCTTGCGCAACTCCTCCACTTCGGTCGTTGGCCCGCAGGGTAAATCCATCCAGACCTCCTGGCCCTGATCATTACGAAAGCGGCTTTTCCAGTAATTCGCCGGCGTGTCCGAGCCCCACAGCATGGTAGACGGATAGGCCTCCGCGATTTTTTGCATCGCTGCGGCATGGCACCTGTAATCAGCGGGAAAGCGGTCCGGCTTGGCCGCCACGGCCAGATGATTCTGTTGTGCCAGCGTGCAGTGGATGTGGAACGCTGAGAAATCCACGAAACAGTTGGCCAGGCCTGCCGCTGTCTCTAGCGCCCGCCGGTCAAAGCGGCAGGTATGCGCGATCGCGAAGCGTACTTCCGGGCAGGCCTTAACGACCTTCAGAATCTCGAAGACATTGGCCCATGGGTCGCCCGGCAAAACCGCGCTGTGGATGGTGACCGGAATGTTCAGTTCGGCCGCAAGATCCAGCAGGCATCGGCCTTTCCCCAACAGTGTGGTGATCAGCGAATGCTGATAGCTGGTGGCCGTCTTGAGTCCGAAGAGCGGGTAGCGGGCGGCGAGCTTGCGGATGCCTGCCGCCTGTTCGCGGGGCCGCCGCGCGGGATCGAAGAAAACGAAAGGCAGCAGGCGCCCGGCGGATTCCGGGAAGGCCTCGTAGATTTCCCGGCACAGGCGTAGGTTTTCGAACTCGTAAGGGAACGCCGAGCTGCCCTGCGGGTCGCGATGAAACAGCCCGCGACGAAACGCTGCCAACTTGAAATACCCGGTGTAGAGAAAAGGGAAACAAACAGCGTACTCGATACCCGACTGCGCCATCCGCAGGCCATGATCTTCTGCCGAGATTGCATAGGGAAAATCCCCGTTATAAAACAGCGCAGCATCAGCGCCGAGATGCGTGTGTACATCAATCAAGCCGCGGCCGCCGCAAATTCTGCCGGCAATCTGTTGTCTGGTTATCATGGTTATTGCGCCGCTACTTTAACCACCACCTTGCGCACCGCTGCCGGCTCAGCGCTGGCTATGCACGGCATGTGGCCGTCTTCCGGGAAAAAGATCACAAATGTTCCGGCCCGCGCCGTTACAAAGTCCCCCGCACCGGCAAACAGCTCGCAATCTTTCTCCGGCGAATAGGGCTGAGTCACAGTCAGGCTGCCAATCTGGGCATAGCCCATGGATTCAATGCCTGCCGCCACATACTGGACATCAAGATAGCGGCGGTGCGCTTCCCAGAGGCCTTTTTCGCGGGGCTTGGTTTGATAGTGCTGCACCAGCGCATATACGTTGTTACCATCAATATCATAGCGGCCGGGCGCCATCGTCGCAAAGTCCGTCTTCGCAAGATACTCAAGGGCCACCTGAATCCTCGCGCCAGTTCCTTTATAAAGTGCGGCATTTTTGATGCTGTCAATAATCATAACTATATTACCTTTTTCCTTTCTATTCCGCTTCCCGTTTTGCTTTTGCCATCGCTACCTCCAAATCATGAGATGGAGCAACCTGAGCCGTATCGATGGCGCCAGAAGTTCCATCAGAACTGACCGCGTCGTGTGCCTGTCATCCGGCCTGACCAGACCATACATCCACCAGCCGGCCGTCAGCAGCAGAAAGCCGCCTGTGAAAATAACGGCCTGTCCATCCAGTACCACGTACCCAATGCGGGACTGCCAGCTGCCGCAGAGCGTCAGAAGGCCGCCTGCCAGCAGTGGCGCGAGCCCGCCGGTAATGCCAATCCAGGCATAGTGGATTGCCGTGTAGGCCGTGCTGGCTTGCCTCGGAATCACGCCATTGAAGAGTAGACGGCTGGCGGCGATGGCTACCCCGCTGCAGGCCACGCCATTTAGAAAGTACAGCGTCGTGCACCAGGCGATCACGTGCGGGATTTGCCTCGGGAGTAACAGCCAGGTCAAGGGCACGAGCAGAGCCATCGCTGCGGCAGGCATCAGCACTGGACGGCTGCCGACACGGTCTGCCGCCCAGCCCATCAGCATGCCAGACAGTGCTCCGCCCGCCATTGCCGCAATATCCAGCATTACCACGCTGCCGGCTGTTACGCCCAGACGCTCTTTGACATAGAGCGGTAGAAAGCTGGCAAACAGCATGCCGCCCAGCATTACGCATCCGCTACCACACAGGTAGGTGATAAAGTTCCGGTCCCGTAGCGCCTGCGCCATCTTTTCCCAATGCGCTCCGGCGGCTGGTGCATCAGGCTGCGGCGCTCCACCAGGCATTTTGATCATCACCGCGACGCTCAGCATCCCCAGGCAACAGCCCGCTGCGATCAGCACCAGAAAGCGCGACAAGCCGCTCCCGTGGCTGATCACCTGTCCGGCAATTAAGAGCGCCACAGCGGAGGACAGAGTGCAAGTTATTGTTTGGACGCCGGTGATTTTACCCCGGAACCGGCGGGGAATGAGTTCCTGAGACCACGGGTAATAGGCTGTCTCGGCGAGGGCCCGCAACAGAGCAAAGACGATGATGATGCTGAAGAGCAGGATCAGCCCAGCGGTTTGCCCGGCTGCGGCCAGCACCCATGGCAACAGCAGCAATAAGGCCATCACTATTTTGCGGATCCCGTAGCCGAGCAGAAAAACCCGTTTCCAACCCCAACGCGTAGCGATGGGCGCAAACCACAGCGCCAGCACCCCGCAAAAGGGGAAGATGGCGAGCGCCGCTCCTATCTGCCCCTTCGGTAATCCCAGTTCGTCGAGAAACAGCAAAAAAATCGAGCCGCCAAAAGTCCAGAGCGCGAACAGTGTGTTCAGAAAGGAGCTCGCCAGAAACCACGGTATGGCGCGAAGCTGTTGTTCTTCGGCCAGTGGCTGTATGCTGTTTGTCATGTTCGGGCGTCACTCAAAAGGCCACTATAGATTATCCGCGCCGCGTTGTAACCTGTTCCGACACAACAGCCTCCGGGAAGATGCATGAAAACCATTAGTGAAACCATAACCTGTCCGGTCTCCGAAATTCGCGAACTGCTTCAGCATGTCGGCGTGCGCGTTACGCTGCGCGGCTGGCTGTACGGCAAACGCGCCGGGGGCAAAGTGGTGTTCCTGGTTGTACGCGACGGCACGGGTCTGGCGCAGTGCGTGGTCGAAGCCTCGGCCGTGCCAGCCTTTGCCGCCGCCACCGATGTCACGCAGGAATCCTCGCTCACGCTGACTGGCATGGTCCGCGCCGAGCCGCGCGCACCCGGCGGCGCCGAGGTCGCTGTGGAAACGCTCGAAGTATTGCAGCGGGCAGAGGCCTACCCGATCGGCCGCAAGGCGCACGGCGCCGACTTCCTTTTCAGCCACCGCCACCTCTGGCTGCGGGCTCCGCGACAGACGGCGCTGCTGCGCATCCGCCACACGGTCACGCAGTCTGTGCGCAGTTTTTTCGACAGGCAGGGATTCACGCTGATAGATACCCCGATTCTGGTCCCCGGCGCTGGCGAAGACCGGCATTCGCTCTTTACGGTGGACTATTTTGGAACCCCGATTTATCTGACCCAGACCGGACAGCTTTATCTCGAAAGCGCCTGCATGGCGCTCGGCAAAGTCTATAGCTTCGGCCCGACCTTCCGCGCTGAAAAGTCCAAAACCCGCCGTCACCTTACCGAGTTCTGGATGGTCGAGCCGGAGTGGGCTTTTGCGGAACTGGAGCAGGTCATGGCGCTTGCCGAGGGGTTGGTGTGTACTGTGGCCGCCGACGTGCTGGCTCGCCATCGGGATGATCTGGCGGCGCTTGGACGTGACGCGGCAGCGCTGGAGCGCATCGTTGCGCCCTTTCCTCAGCTGACCTACAGCGAGGCTGTGACAGTTCTGCGCAGTTCAGAGACGCGCGCCCGCCTGGAGTCCGATATGGAAACCCGGCGCGCACAGCTCCAGGCGCGAACGGAAGAATTAAAGGCGGCGGAAGCGGAGTCCACTGCGGCGCGCAAAGGCTGGAAGCAGGACCAGGCTGAAACACGCGCACGGGAGCTGCGCGAAGCAGTGCAGGAGCTGGAGCAGGAATTACGCGTGGCGCCTGAGCATCTGGCCCAGGCGCAGAGTTTCGAGTGGGGCAGGGATTTAGGAGGCAGCGACGAGACAATTCTCTCCCGCTGTTTCGACCGGCCTGTGTTCGTAACCGAGTATCCTCGCGAGGCCAAGGCCTTCTACATGAAGGTGAAAGATGAAGATCCGCGCGTCGTGCGGAACTTCGATCTGCTGGCTCCCGAAGGCTATGGCGAAATCATCGGCGGTAGCCAGCGCGAGGAACGGTTGCCGGTGTTGCTGGAGGCCATGCACGCCAAAAGTCTGCGGCCCGAGGATTACGACTGGTATTTAGATCTGCGCCGCTACGGCAGTGTGCCGCACGGCGGATTCGGCCTTGGCATCGAGCGCATCCTGACCTGGCTCTGCGGTCTTCAACACGTTCGCGAAACCATACCCTTTCCCCGCACCATGGGGAGGGTGCACCCGTAAGGGTTTTTACGGGAGCGCCAGCTGCGTCACGATCCCGCGCCGCAGCACTTTTTGTACTTTTTGCCGCTCCCGCAGGGGCAGGTGTCGTTGCGTCCAACCTTGGGCATGTCGCGTTTGACCGGATGGATTCCAGCTTTAAGCGCGGACTGCATGGCTTCGTCACCGCCCTGCACAATCTGAGCGGGTTGCCCGGTGGCCTGTCCTGCGCCGCCGCCGCCGCCGAAAACGGAAACCTGTTCGTGCACCAGAGCCGTAGGCATCAGATTCATCGCGGCGCGCGCCATGCGTTCGGTCTGCGCGCGGAAACTGCGCGTCGCAATGTCCTCGCGAATGTCGTCCATCAAGTTCTCAAACATCTCGAAGGCGTCGCGCTTGTATTCGACCAGTGGATCGCGTTGCCCGTAGGCGCGCAGTCCGACGCTCTGGCGCAACTGATCCATGCTGCGCAGATAATCCTGCCAGTGGCTGTCAATGGCGTCGAGCATGACCGAGCGCTCAACCATGGCCGCCATTTCCAGCGGTTCGTTCGCCCACTTGAGGGCGTAGGCTTTACGGACCTTCTCAAACACCGCGCGGGCTGCGGGCTCGGTGTCCTTGCCTTCCACCGGCACCTCGGCAGGGGTTATAACCACCGGGAAGGTGTCCCGGATCCAGGTTATGAAAGCATCCAGTCCCTCATCCTTACGTCGCGGGCCGAGCGCGTTCTCGGCATGTGCGGCGATGACTTCGTAGAGTACGTCGAGCAGAATCTCGTTCGGCTGAGTACTGCGCACAATCTCTCCGCGGAATCCGTAAATAATTTTGCGCTGCTTGTTTGTCACATCGTCGTATTGCAGCGTGCGCTTGCGTATGGAAAAGTTCTGCTGTTCGACGCGACGCTGGGCGGTCTCGATTGACCGGTTGAGCCAGCGGTGTTCAAGTACCTCGCCCTCCTCGAGGCCCAGGCGCTCCATGATCCCGGCAATGCGGTCGGAGCCGAAGAGGCGCATCAGGTCGTCTTCCAGCGAAACGTAGAAACGCGAGGAGCCAGGGTCGCCCTGACGCGCGCAGCGGCCACGGAGCTGGCGGTCAATACGCCGGGACTCATGGCGTTCCGAGCCGATCACATGCAAGCCGCAGGGCCGGTCTATGAGTAATTGACGCAGGGTTTTTCCGCCGTCCTGTTTATCCTGCAGGCGTGCCGGTCCTAGAATCTGGTCGCGGCTGACCCAAACCACGCCAGCTCCAAGCTTGATGTCGGTGCCACGGCCAGCCATGTTCGTGGCAATCGTGACCTGCCCCTTCTGGCCGGCGCTGGCCACGATATCTGCTTCCCGCTCGTGATTCTTGGCGTTAAGCACGCTGTGCGGAATCTTGGCGCGTGTCAGCATGCGGCTAAGCAGTTCGGAAGAATCCACCGACACGGTGCCGACCAGCACGGGCTGCCCGGCAGTGTGACATTCGACAATTTCGTTGAGCAGCGACTTGTACTTCTCGCGCTGGGTTTTATAAATGGAATCGTTATTGTCCACGCGCCGCACCGGGCGGTTGGTGGGGATTACAATCACGTCGAGCTTGTAGATCTGGCTGAACTCGTCGGCTTCGGTCTCGGCTGTGCCGGTCATGCCGGAAAGTTTTTTGTAAAGGCGGAAGTAGTTCTGGATCGTGATTGTTGCGAGAGTCTGCGTCTCGCGCTCGATCTTGACGCCTTCCTTGGCTTCCACGGCCTGATGCAGTCCGTCGCTCCAGCGCCGGCCCGGCAAAATGCGACCGGTGAATTCATCCACGATCAGCACCTGATTGTCCTGCACCACGTACTCGACGTCGCATTCGTAGATGCAGTAGGCGCGAATCAGCTGGTCCACGTTATGAATACGCTCGCTGCGCACGCCGAACTGATCCTGTGCCTTGCTGCGCAGGCGCAGGCGTTCGTCTTCCGGTAGATCCGTCCGCCCGTCGAGGTCGGACATTATGCTCACGAGGTCAGGTATCACGTAGGCCTCGGGATCGTCGGGGCTCATCGCCTCGCAGCCCTTCTCGGTGAGGTTGGCGTCATGGCCTTTCTCGTCCACCGTGAAAAACATCTCTTCACGGAGCGCGCGTGCCTCTTCCTTGTACATGTCCGTAGTCATCGCGCCCTCGACTTGCTCGGAGAGTTTGCGGGCGGCTTGATCTTCGAGCAGGTGCGCGAGCTGCTTGTTCTTGGGCATGCCGTGGCGGACCTGGTAAATCTTGCGCTTGGCGGTTTCCTGGTCGCCCTTATCCCAGGCCTGTTTAGCCTCGGCCACGATGCGGTTGCACAATTCAACCTGCCGGCGGTAGAGGCGCTCAACGCGCGGGTTGAGCTCGGCGTACTGGTGGGTGGAAACGGGCGCGGGGCCGGAGATGATCAGCGGTGTGCGCGCTTCATCAATCAGAATGCTGTCGATTTCGTCCACGATCGCGTAATAGTAGCCGCGCTGCACCTGGTCTTCCGGCCGCCAGGCCATGCCGTGATCGCGCAGGTAGTCGAAGCCGAATTCGCTGTTGGTGCCGTAGGTGATATTCTTCCCGTACTCCTCGCGGCGCTCGGACGGGCTCATTTGATTCTGAATGCAACCCACCGTCATGCCCAGATATTGCAGCACCTGCCCCATCCACTGCGCGTCGCGTCGGGCAAGGTAGTCGTTGACAGTCACCAGATGGACGTTGTTCCCTGTCAGCGCATTCAGGTAAAGCGGCATGGTGGCCACAAGGGTTTTGCCTTCGCCGGTGGCCATCTCGGCGATCTTGCCCTGATGCAGCACGATGCCGCCCAAAACCTGAGTGTCGAAAGGCACCATGTCCCAGGCGAGCTCATGGCCACAGACCATAAACTTTTGCCCGCAAAGTCGCCGGCAGGCGTTTTTGACGACAGCAAAAGCCTCGCAGAGCAGGCTGTCCAGCTCGGCCCCCTGAACCAGGCGTGCGCGGAACTCGGTAGTTTTGGCTTTGAGGGCCTCTTCGGTCAGGGTCTGGTACTCGATCTCCTTCTGGTTGATCTGTTCCACCAACGGTCGCAGACGACGGACATCCCGCTGGTTCTTAGTTCCTACCAAATGGCGCATCACCCAGGGCAGCATCGCGTATTCTCCTTAAACATTTGCGAAAAATGGAATACTACTGAATCGGCTGGCAGATTGCGAGAACGAAGCGCGACGAGTACCTCCAACCATTAATTCACAATTTTGGAAAGAAAATTTTGGAAAGAATCTTGAACTCCAGCGTAACGCTTGCTATCATCGTGACTTTGGCCAACCAAAGCGCGAACGCCGGACGCATGCGCAAAGCCGGGATGCAACAGATACCGAAGTCCAAGGAGTACTCAATGTCCAAGAAGATGATCATGGTGGATGGAAATACGGCGGCAGGCACTGTCGCTCACGCGACTAACGAAATCTGTGCAATTTATCCGATCACGCCCTCTTCTCCGATGGGTGAGCTGGCGGATGAACGCAGCGCCAACGGCATCAAGAATATCTGGGGCTCCGTGCCCGCGGTCGTCGAATTGCAGTCGGAAGGCGGGGCGGCGGGCGCGCTGCACGGCGCGCTCGCGACGGGCGCCTTGACCACGACTTTCACGGCCTCGCAGGGCCTGCTGCTGATGATTCCAAACATGTATAAAATCGCCGGCGAGCTCACCAGCACGGTCTTTCATGTCACCGCCCGTGCGCTGGCCTGTCAGGGCTTGTCCATCTTCGGCGATCACTCGGACATCATGGCCTGCCGCCAGACCGGGTTTGCCATGCTGGCCGCTAACAGCGTTCAGGAAGCCATGGACATGGCGCTTGTCGCTCAGGCCGCCACACTGCAAAGCCGCGTTCCGTTCATACATTTCTTTGACGGATTCCGCACTTCGCACGAGGTGCAGAAAATTGAAGAGGTGGACGCCGGTACAATCCGGGCAATGATTGATGATGAGCTTGTGTATGCCCATCGCGCCCGGGGGCTTTCACCAGACCGTCCGGCGCTTCGCGGCACGGCCCAGAACCCGGACGTTTATTTCCAGGGGCGCGAAACGGTTAACCGCTATATCAGTGCGGCACCCGGAATTGTTCAGGCGCAGATGGACAAATTGGCCGGGCTCACCGGCCGCGCCTACAAGCTTTTCGAGTATGTCGGCGCTGCGGATGCCGAGCGCGTGATTGTGATCATGGGGTCCGGCGCTGAGACCACGCATGAAACCGTCAATGCCCTCGTTGCTCAGGGACAGAAGGTGGGCGTGCTCAAGGTGCGTCTTTATCGTCCATTTGACGTCAAGGCCTTTGTCGCTGCGCTGCCCGCGACGGTGCGCGAGATTGCCGTGCTCGACCGCACCAAAGAGCCCGGCGCAATCGGCGAGCCGCTCTATACCGATGTCCGTACCGCGATCGGGGAAGCCCAGTCGGAGGGCTGGATGCAGAACAAGTCCTACCCCGTCATCATCGGCGGCCGCTACGGACTCGGCTCGAAGGAATTCACCCCGGCCATGTGCAAGGGCGTCTTCGACAATCTGGCCTCGAAGAACCGCAAGAACCACTTTACGGTTGGTATCGAGGACGATGTCACGCACACCTCGATCGCCTACGACGCCGCCTGGCAGACGGCGCACAAGGATCGCGTCGAGTGCATGTTCTACGGCCTGGGCTCGGACGGCACCGTTGGCGCTAACAAAAATTCGATCAAGATCATCGGCGATGACACAGCTAATTACGCGCAGGGCTATTTCGTGTACGACTCGAAAAAGGCCGGCGCGCTGACGGTTTCGCACCTGCGCTTCGGTCCGGAGCTGATCCGCAGTCCCTATCTCTGCACGCAGGCAGATTTTATCGCCTGCCACAATTTTTCGTTTATTGAGAAGTACGACATGCTCAGCAACGCCAAGCCCGGCGCAGTGTTTCTGCTGTCCAGCCCTTACAATGCGCGGGATGTCTGGTCGCATCTGCCCGACGAATTCGCCAGTCAGATCATCGCTAAGCGCATCCGCTTCTACGTGATTGACGCCAACAGCCTGGCTCAGAAGCTGGGTCTTGGTGCGCGCATCAACACCATCATGCAGACCTGTTTCTTTGCGATTTCCGGCGTGCTGCCGCAGAGCGAGGCGATTGAAGGGCTTAAGAAGGCCATCAAGAAAACCTACGGACGCAAGGGCGACGATGTCGTTAAGCAGAACTTCCAGGCTGTGGACGCAGCCGTCGCCGCAATGGAGGAAGTCAAGTGTCCCGCCCAACCAGCTGGGTTGAGCAAGATGCCGCCGGTGGTTCCGGCCGGCGCCACAGACTTTGTGCGCAAAGTTACGGCCACGCTGATGCAGCAAAAAGGAGACACCCTGCCTGTCAGCAGCAGGCCCGAAGAGGGCACCGGGCCTACCGCTACATCGCAATACGAGAAGCGCGCCATTGCCGTGGATATTCCATACTGGACACCGGAAACCTGCATCCAGTGCGGTCAGTGTTCGCTGGTCTGCCCGCATGCCGCTATTCGCATCAAGGCCTATGATGCCAAGGCGCTTGCCGCAGCGCCAGGCACTTTCAGCTCGGCGGATGCCAAGGGCAAGGAATTGGCCGGCATGAAATTTACCGTGCAAGTCGCCCCCGATGATTGCACCGGCTGCGGCGTCTGCGTCGCCGTTTGTCCGGCCCGCCAGAAGGATCCGGCCACCAAGCAGGAAACCGGGCGCAAGGCCATCAACATGGGCCCGCAGATTGACGTCCGTGCGCACGAGGTGGAAAACTTCGCCTTTTTCCTGAGTCTGCCGGAAACGGACCGCAAGTTGATTAACACGGGCACGGTCAAGGGCAGCCAGCTGTGCCGTCCGCTCTTCGAATTCTCCGGAGCCTGTGCGGGTTGCGGCGAGACGCCCTACGTCAAACTGCTGACCCAGCTCTTTGGCGACCACATGCTGATTGCCAACGCCACCGGCTGCTCTTCGATTTACGGCGGCAACCTGCCGACCACGCCGTATGCAAAACGGTCTGACGGGCGCGGCCCGGCCTGGAGCAATTCGCTCTTTGAAGACAATGCCGAGTTTGGCTATGGCATGCGTCTGGCCGTGGACAAATTCTATACGCAGGCCACCGAACTGCTTGACCAGTTGATTGCGGGCGCCTGCCCGACCTGCATGGATCAGATTGAGTTCTTTAAGGCCTTGCGCAATGCCGATCAGTCCACGCAGGCCGGAATCGAGGAACAGCGCGGGCGGGTGGCGGAGATGAAGCAGAAATTTACAGCCTGCGGCGCTGATATCTGTAAGCAACTTATGCCGCTGGCGGACTATCTGGTGCGCAAATCGGTCTGGGTGCTGGGCGGCGACGGCTGGGCCTACGACATCGGCTACGGCGGGCTGGATCACGTGCTGGCTTCCGGGCGCCGGATTAAACTGCTGGTGCTTGATACCGAGGTTTACTCGAACACCGGCGGGCAGGCCTCCAAGTCCACCCCTATGGGCGCCGTTGCGCGTTTCGCGGCGGGCGGCAAACAATCCATGAAGAAAGATCTGGGCATGATCAGCATGACCTACGGCAACATCTACGTGGCCCAGATTGCACTCGGCGCCAACCCGGCGCAGACTGTCAAGGCGCTTTCGGAAGCCGAAGCCTATGATGGTCCGGCGCTGATCATCGCCTACTCGCACTGCATTGCGCATGGGTTCGATCTGGTGGATGGCATGCAACATCAGCGCGACGCGGTCGCCTCGGGACATTTCCCGCTCTACCGGTTCAATCCGGAGCTTACGGCGGCCGGCAAAAACCCGCTGACCTTGGACAGCAAGGCGCCCACGATGCTCTTCAGCGAACACGCGATGAAGGAAAACCGCTTCCGCGAGCTGAAAAAGGCCAATCCCGCTGAGTCCGACCGGCTGATGGCGCAGGCCAATGTTTTGATCGGAGCTAAGTATGATTTGCTGACCAAACTTGCCGCCATGCCTCCCTGCAAAGGCCCGGCGCCTGCCGAGCCGGCGGCCAAGTAAGCTGGAAGGTTGAAGGGGGCGGCATGATTGAAACACATAATCAGCGCTCCGCCCTGCAGCCCGGATTTTCCATCCTGATCCCCAGCTGGAACAATCTGGCTTACCTGAAATTGTGCATCGCGAGCATTTTGAAAAACTCGTCTTTTCCACACCAGATAATTATCCATGTAAACGAAGGGTCCGACGGTTCGCGGCAATGGGTTCAAGATCAGAAGCTTGATTTTACCTGCAGCAAGGAAAATATCGGCATCTGCAAGGCGGTTAATTCTGCCAGAACATTAGTGCGCACAGACTACATCGTTTACATGAATGACGACATGTACGTCTGCCCCGGCTGGGATCTGGAATTATGGAAAGAAATCGCAGACTTGAAGACCCGGTTCTTTTTCCTCTCCTCCACCATGCTGGAGCCATACCCAACCGCAAGCACGCCGGTGATTGCCCCCTGCAACTACGGCACAACCGCTGAAACGTTCGATGAGGCGGCCCTTTTAAGCGAATTCATGCGCTATGATAAAAGCGACTGGTCTGGCGCATCACGCCCCCCCAATATCGTGCATAAGGATATTTGGGATCTGGTCGGTGGATACAGCGTCGAATTTTCGCCGGGGGCGTATTCCGACCCGGATTTCTCAATGAAGCTGTGGCACGCCGGCGTGAGAC
>SESG01031466.1_pt1 | contig 13410 bp, 11 predicted proteins | sample 3171421 | NCBI WGS metagenome assembly SESG01 (sample SAMN10866946, study PRJNA518727) | freshwater metagenome | biome: subpolar coniferous forest; feature: holomictic lake; material: water; isolation source: holomictic Lake 227, 6 m and 8 m depth | place: Canada: near Kenora, Ontario | collected... | reverse complement strand
TCTTCTATTCCCAAATGATCATAGCGCAAAGCTGCTGTCAAACCCGGTTCAAATATATAACCAATATCTCCACTCAAATAAGATAATTTATCAACTGATAATAAAGCACTATTACCTAAACCTGAATAGTTATAGTTCAAAGTCCAAAAACTACCTGCTGATAAAAAAGAAGTCAAACACATTAGCCCAACAAATAAAAATATTTTTTTCATAGCCCCTCCTAATTTTTAATTATATTCACACATAGGGAGAAAACTTTCAAGTATTATTACCTTGTCATATTGGGCATCGTATATTATTATTAAATAGTACTATATATTATGGAGATGACATGAATTACAAAAAAGCAAACTTATGGCTGATTGGCGGTTTTACTTTACTTCGCCTCATATATATAAACCTCTATCCTTTAATACCTGATGAGGCCTATTACTGGCAATGGTCCAGACATCTTGATTGGAGCTATTACGAGCAAGGTCCTATACTTGGTCTGGTCATATGGATATTCACTTTTTTTGGTCATATAAATACTGAATTCACCGTACGCCTCGGTGCCGTGGTATTTTCAGCTTTTACTATGCTTGTAATGCTCTCTATATATAAAGAAGCTTTCCCTGAAGACAAAGAACAAAAAGGCGCTTTCTTTTCGCTCCTGTTAATGAATTCATCTCCCATTTATTCCTTAGGTGCTGTCACTATGATGCACGATACCATTATGGTATTTTTTCTTGCCCTTTTCATTTATAATTTTATGCGCATAATAAAAACTCCAGAAAACAATCTATACTGGAGTTTGGCAGGTTTTATCCTCGCGCTCGGGACTATGAGCAAATACACTATGGCAGTTGTCTATTTTGCAGTTTTAATTTTTCTTTTAGTATCAAAGTTTAACTTTAAAAAATATTTTAAAGGCCCTGCATTTTTTACCCTGCTATTTATCATATGTATGACACCTGTTATTTATTGGAATTATACTCACGACTGGGCGACTTTTAAATACCTACTTATCCGCGGAGGCGGGAATGGAAAAACTGCCTTTACCTTAAAATATTTCTTTGAATTGCTTGGTGGACAAATAGGACTTATTTCCATATTTATTATTCCTTTTATGTTCATAGCGCTGATAAAAGAAATAAAGACACCTAAATTTTCACAAAAATACTTTTTAGCAATGCTCTTTACAATCGGCATTATTCCTTTCATTTTGCTCAGTTTCAAGAGTCGTGTGGAAGCCAACTGGCCAGCGTTTATTTTTTTACCTTTGTTTTTTCTCGCTGCCGCTTACCTTTTAACCCTAAAAAATACAAAAATAAAACATATAATTTATTCGGCAGGGTTTGCCTTGCTACTTCCTCTGCAATTACAGGTTGTATATCCGCTTATTCCCGTACCAGACAAATATGACCCCTTACGAAAAATTCGTGGTTATAAAGAACTGGCACAAGAAGTTGATAAACAGACTGAATTATTTGCAAACCAAGGACCCTTGTTTATTTCCGCACGCCACTATCAAGTAGCGAGTGAACTCGCATTTTATTTAAAAAATCAACCTCAGGTATATATTTTAATTCCCCACGAATCGAGCAAAAATTACCGGTTTTGGAACACCCCTAACGCCTTAAATAATAAGAACTCTCTTTTCATATACCGCGAATACTGGGAACACGACGATATGAAAGGCTTTTTCAAAACCTCCGCCATAGTTGACAAAATCGCAATAAAAAGGAATAATATTATAGCGGATGAATATTCCGTGGATTTTAACTCTGCTTACCTACCAGCGCATAAAGGGTCAAAGTGAAAATAATAGATAAATACATCATTAAAGAAATCGCCTTTGTCACTGCCATATCATTTTTTATTTTTACTTTTTTCCTTGTTATGAACTCCCTTTTTGTAATGAGTGATTTGGTCATAAAATATGGCGTGGATATTATAAATGTCACAAAGCTTCTGCTTTTGCTTTTACCTTCCACAGTCGCCGTGACAGTACCTATGGCTCTTTTAGTGGGAGTGCTTTTAACTTACTCACGGCTTGTGCAGGATAACGAATACCACGGTATGCAGGCCAGCGGAATAAGTATTCTCACCCTTGCTAAACCTGGTATTATTTTGGCTCTAATAATGACTATTCTTATGATTCTTTTTAATAATTATTTTTTATCCTGGTCAAACTATTCATATAGAAAGCTTTATTACGAAATAATAAAAAAGCGGTCCACCATAATGATTCAGGAACACACTTTCATTGACGAATTTGATGACTACACTTTTTACATAGGTGATAAGACAGGCAAAACAGACGGACTTAAAAATATTATTGTCTTTGTAAAATCTCCAGATCAAAGTGAACCTGCTAAAGTTATTCTCGCAAGAGATGGCAAGATTATCTCCGACGAACAAAGCCTGCGCATAGCTCTAAAATTAAATAATGGCATAGTCCAAATGGCCTCCCGCAACTCGTTTATGTCAATGAATCAGATTTATTTCGATACCAACTTTATAGACCTTGATGTCAAGGGTGTATTGCGCAACAAACAAGGTCAAGAAGATCTCAAAGGGTCGCGTGAAATGACTGTCGAAGAACTTCAAAAAGAAATAAATAGTGCAAACACTAAACATGATAAAAATGTCTTAAAGGTGGAGTTACAAAAGAAGTTTTCAATTCCTTTTGCTTGTCTGATTTTCGCCCTCGTGGGAATACCGCTGGGGCTTCTTTCAAAACGCGGTGGAAAAATCGCTGGGATAAGTATTGCCCTTGCCATTATCTTTGCTTATTATTTTTTACTTTCTTTTGGTTCCTCTTACGGGTATTCGGGAAAATTCAATCATTTTATCGCGGTATGGTTTTCAAATTTCTCCATTGGGGCTATCGGTATTATACTTATGATTTTCCTTGTGTTCCCTGACATTTTAAGAAAATACTTCCGTAAAAAAAATAAGGATATATCAAAATGCAAATAAAAATACTTCACAAATATATTTTAAAAGAACTCATAAAGGCCTATATTATGATATTAGCTGGGATAGTCACCTTCATTCTCATTTCATCCTTTCTCGACGAGGTCTCAGTGCTTTTACGCAATAAGCCAGCCATAACGCTTATCTATAACTATTACCTCTTCAAAATTCCTTTTTACTGCGCACAAGCTATGCCATTTGCTATGCTTTTTTCAATACTTCTTATTTTCAGCAACTTCAACCGTTTCAGCGAGCTTACCGCTATGAAAGCCGCTGGCATTGATTTCTACCAGATTGTTAAGCCCATTCTTATCTTTGCCATAGCCATGAGCTTCTTTTCATTGCTTGTAAACGAGACCATAGTTTCCAAAGCATATGACAAAGCAAAATATATTAAGGACTCCCTCATAGAAAAAAAAGTAAATGGTGGAAACGAAATAAAACGCAATCTTGCTAAACTCGGAAGCGAAGGCAGGATTTTTTATGTAAAATATTTTGACAGTGTTATGGGGATAATGAAGAATATATGCGTTTTAAAACTCGACAAGGACTTTAATGTAGTGGAACGGCTGGATGCCGACCAGGGTACCTGGCAAAAAAACAAATGGCTTCTTACCCGTGGTGTTTTGCGCACTTTTGTAAACAGCACCGAAACAAGTGTGGAAAAATTTAAAACTTATGAGTTAAAAGTAAAGGACGCGCCATCTGATTTTATTGTCCAAAAACGCTCCCCCGAAGATTCTCTCGCTGTTAATGTTTTTCGTTTAATGAACCAGATTAAAATCTTAAAACAGAGTGGTTTTAATTATCAAGAAGAAGAAGTCAATTTTTATATTAAACTGGCTTTCCCTTTCGCCACCTTTATTATGGCTATTTTAGGGGTGTCGCTTCCCTTTCTTTTTTCTACCCAAAGGTCATTTGTCAATGCCGCTATAGGTTTTATTTTTACTGTTATTGTGTCATTTTTCTATATGGGTTTTATTACAATAGGCATGGCTATGGGAAATGCGGGACAGCTCCCCGCTTTTGTGGCGGGTTGGATTTCAAACTTTATTTTCTTAGGGTTGGGACTAATCTTTTTGTGGAAAGTTAAAAGGTAGGGCTTAGCCGTTAGGATATTTTTCATAATACACATTAGGTTTTAAAACTGCATCAATAAAAGCCCACACCACGGTCACGGGATACCAGATAGTCAAGGTGACCACACAAAGTCCCAAATTCAACCAAAACTTCCAAGCATCTTTTTTATAAGTATAAAGCCAAGACCAAAACCCTGTCACCACCGCCAGTATTACCGCCACTAGTTTTTCTTTATTTCCAGCTATTATGTCCGGCATTATGAGCATTGGCTTTGCAGTTATAACTCTCACCCCACACTCGGGACAAATCTCATCTTTTTTTTGTATTATTTCACCGCAATGTGGACAATACATTTCATCTTCTGTAAGTTTTTTACCTTTATAGCCCATATTTAACTCCTTTCAATTTTGCTCTAAAAAAAAACAGGGTGAAAGCCGAGCTTCCACCCTGTAATATCATCCAAGCCCTACAGGCCGGAATTCGTAATTCTTATTTATTCGACTTAGCCCGAGGATAAGTCAAAGCCGCTTTAGCTGCTGCCAAACGAGCGATTGGTACTCGATATGGAGAGCAGGACACATAATCAAGTCCAGCCTTGTGACAGAACTCTATTGATGCTGGATCTCCACCGTGTTCTCCACATATTCCTATTTTGAGCTTCGGTTTTACTGAACGCCCTAATTTTATCGCAATTGCCATTAACTTTCCTACTCCACCCTGATCAAGAGTTTGGAACGGATCCTTATCAAATATTTTCTCGTCCATATACACTTTTGTAAACTTTCCTGAATCATCGCGACTAAAACCAAGCGCTGTCTGAGTCAAGTCGTTTGTTCCGAAAGAGAAGAAATCCGCTTCCTTCGCTATTTCATCTGCAGTTATAGCGGCTCTTGGTATCTCTATCATAGTACCTACCATATAAGGAATCTTTACGCCTTTTTCTTCCATTACTTTTTTTGCTGTCTCATCTACTATTTTTTTCTGATTCAAAAGTTCTTTTACATTTCCTACGAGCGGTATCATTATTTCCGGAACTATCTTTTTCCCGGTCTTGTTAAGTTCAATAGCTGTTTCAATAACCGCTCTTGTCTGCATTTCCGATATTTCCGGATATGTGATTCCAAGACGGCAACCTCTGTGCCCGAGCATAGGGTTGAACTCGTGAAGGTCTTCTACTCTCGCAAGTAAAATTTTTGCTTTATCAAGATCCGTTTCCCCTTTCTTTACAAGCAGTAATGCTTTTTTTATCGTTTCATCTTCCGTAGAGTTTGTTTCCTTAAGTTCCATAACTGTTACTGCCTTCATAAGATCTTCTCTTTTTGGAAGAAATTCGTGGAGTGGCGGATCAAGGAATCTTATCGTCACAGCAAAGCCTTTCATTGTCTCAAAAAGCCCTTTAAAATCGGCTTTCTGCATTGGAAGCAGTTTCGCAAGTGCTTCGCGTCTGCCTTCTTCATTTGTGGCAAGAATCATTTCCTGCATATATGGAAGTTTCTCTCCGTCAAAGAACATATGTTCTGTTCTGCACAGGCCAATTCCTTCTGCTCCAAACCCAAGCGCTGTTTCCGCATCACGAGGCACATCTGCATTCGCTCTTACTTTCAAAGTTCTAAATGAATCTACCCAACCCATAAATGTGCCGAATTCGCCGACCAACTTTGGCTCAACTGTAGGCACTTTTCCAAGCATTACCTGCCCGGTTGTACCATCAAGAGAAATCCAATCCCCTTCTTTTATTACAATATTGTTTTTTCTCACAGTCATTGTTTTCTTTTCTGCATTCACAGCAATATCTTCACAACCTGCTACGCAAACTTTACCCATTTGTCTTGCCACAACTGCCGCGTGCGAAGTAGCTCCACCGCGAGCTGTTAAAATACCTTGTGCTACATCCATTCCATGAATATCATCTGGGCTGGTCTCCTGACGCACAAGAATAACTTTTTCTCCGCGTTCTGTCCATTCTACTGCTTCGTCTGCAGTAAAGACTGCTTTACCCGTAGCTGCTCCTGGAGACGCATTAAGTCCTTTTGCTATTATTTTCTTTTCCGCTTTAATATCAAAAACAGGGTGAAGAAGCTGATCTATTTGGTTTTCATCCACTCTCATTACTGCTTCTTTTATTGTTATCAATTTTTCTTTTACCATTTCTACCGCTGATCTTACCGCTGCTAAACCTGTTCTCTTTGCAGAACGAGTTTGAAGCATATAAAGTTTCCCGCGTTCAATAGTAAACTCAAAATCCTGTATGTCGCGATTATGATTTTCAAGACGCGTGGTGACTTCTCTTAATTGTTTGAAACACCCTGGCATATCTTTTCCAAGGTTGGCAATCGGATTAGGTGTCCTTATACCAGCTACCACATCTTCGCCTTGTGCATTGAGCAAGTATTCGCCATAGAATACTTTTTCTCCAGTAGCAGGATTTCTTGTGAAACCTACGCCTGTGCCAGAATCATTTCCCATATTTCCGAATACCATAGACTGCACTGTAACTGCTGTGCCTATGCTATCTGGAATATCATATGATTTTCTGTAATATATCGCTCTGTCATTCATCCAAGATTTAAAAACAGCATCCCGGGCGCCGCGAAGTTGTACAAGTGGATCCTGTGGAAATTCACTACCAAGTTGTTTTTTATAAAACGATTTAAACTCTTCTACCATATCTTTAAAATCCTGCGCTGTAAAATCAATATCTAGTTTGATTCCTTTTTTTTCTTTTCTGGCATCAATCAAATGTTCAAATTTTACTTTTGGAAGATCCATAACTACATCCGAATACATTTGAATAAAACGCCTGTAAGAATCATAGGCAAATCTCTCGTTCTTTGTATTTTTAATTATTCCCATAACCGATTTATCATTTATTCCCAAGTTAAGAATAGTATCCATCATTCCCGGCATAGAGAACTTTGCGCCTGAACGCACCGATACCAACAGAGGATCTTTCGCATCGCCGAGTTTTTTGCCTATCGACTCTTCCAATTTCCCAAGATAGGTAATCATCTGTGCATCCACTTCCGCAGGTGTCTTTTTTCCATTTGCATAGAATAATGTACAAACCTCGGTAGTTATAGTCAAGCCCGGAGGAACCGGCACACCAATATTTGTCATTTCTGCAAGTCCTGCTCCTTTACCACCGAGCAGTTCTTTCATTTTTCCAGTGCCGTCAGCGTGTCCATCTCCAAAGAAATAAACGAATTTCTTTTTACCTTTGGTGGATTTTGTTACGACTTTTTTTGCTTTTTTTGCTGCTTTCTTTGCCATTTTATTACGCCTCCTATATGATTTTATTAATTTTATTTTTAGAAAACCAAGAAAAATAATATCATACTACTTTCGTTTTTTCAACAACATTTTTTGCTTTTTGTGCTTATTTTATAGCTTGTTTGTGAGTATTTTTTAGTGCTTTTTAAAAGCAAAAAGGACGACTTTTACAAGCCGTCCTTTTACTTTTATATTATCTCTTAACCCTTTTTTATTCTTTCAGTAAGTGCTGGGACTATTTCAAACAAGTCCCCTACTATGCCAAGCTTTGCTATGGAAAAAATAGGAGCTTCAGCATCTTTATTTATCGCCAAGATTACATCCGAACCCTGCATTCCTGCCATATGTTGTATAGCACCTGAAATACCACAGGCAATATATAACTTTGGAGACACTGTTTTTCCTGTCTGTCCCACCTGATGTGAATAAGGAACCCAACCAGAATCCACTGCAGCGCGTGACGCACCCACAGCTCCGTTTATTGCCTGTGCAAGATCACGAATAATTTTAAAATTATCTCCGCTCCCCACACCACGACCGCCTGACACTATCACATCTGCTTCCGCTATGTTTATAGTGGTTTCCAATTCCTGAATAAAGTCAGTCATTTTAGCCCTAACTTTTATCGAATCAAACTTTATCTCTGGTTTTACAATCTCGCCTTTACGGTTTGCATCCATAGCCAAGGCTTTAAAAACTTTATACCTTGCAGTGGACATTTGTGGTCTTCGTTCTGGCGTAACTATTTTTGCCATAAGGTTTCCGCCAAAAGCCGGCCTTATTTGCATAATATCTCTTTTTTCAAGATCAAGTTCAAAAGCAGTACAGTCCGCAGTAAGCCCCGCATTTAATTTGATAGACACTCTCGGGAAAAAAGCGCGACCTACAGCGGTAGCGCCTGTCCATATTATTTCTGGTTTAAATTGCTCTGCTAACTGTGCGAGCACTCCAGCATATGCTTCATCATCAAAATATTTAAGCATAGGATTGTCCACTACATATACTTTATCCGCTCCAGCAGCTACGAGTTGCGAAGCCAGTGGGGTGATGCCATCTCCCATTAAAACTGCCGCCAGTTCTACTTTTAATTGGTCGGCGATTTCTCTGCCTTTTCCTAAAAGTTCATAACTTACATTATGCAGTACGCCGTGCCTGTGCTCGGCTACTATCCATACTCCTTTAAAATCTGCTTTGTTAAATTCTGCCATATCGTGCCTCACTTTATAAAGCCGAGATCTTTAACACGGTTAAAAACTTTATCCGCTTTTTCAGCGGCATCAGCTCCGTCTATCATCTCAGCTTTTCCAAATTTTCTCTCTGGGGACCAGGATTTCGCCACCCTGGTTGGAGAGTTCTTGAGGCCTACCATAGCAGGATCTCCATTTACATCCGCAAGTGACCAAGTCGGTACTTCATATTTTTTAGCGCGCATTTTTCCTTTTAATGATTCCAAACGCGGCTCGTTAATTTCTTTTACTACAGTAAGCGCGACTGGGAGTGTGGCTTTAACCACATCCACTCCATCTTCCATCATGCGTTCTACTGTTATTTCCGTTTCAGAAACTTCCCTCACTTTTTTTACCCAGGTCACGCAAGGGATATCAAGATACTCTGCGACTGACGGTCCTACCTGAGCAGTGTCTCCGTCTATTGCCTGTTTTCCAAACAATATCATATTATAACCAAGTTTTTTACACATTTGCGCCACAGCATAAGAAGTGGCCCAGGTATCAGAACCAGCGAGGGCACGGTCAGACAACAACACTGCCTCGTCCACGCCCATAGCGATTGCAATTTTTAACATTTCTTTTGCCATTGGCGGCCCCATAGTTACCACTGTCACTTTTCCGCCGAGTTTTTCTTTTAATCTCAAACCCTCTTCTACTGCATACATATCAAAAGGATTCATTGTAGTCCCTGCTGTTTCTCTTTTTAAGGTACCTGTCTCCGGATCTACTTTTATATCCGTCGTATCCGGCACCTGTTTAACGCAAACTACAATATCCATTTTTAGCTCCTTTTCATTAAATACACTTTCTATTTTTATATACTACAAACACAATTATATTTTTACTTTTTTTTCTGGGCAGATTCTTTTATTAACTTTGCCGCTATTTCATTTAACTGAATTTGACTTGTGCCTTCATAAATCTGTGTTATTTTGGCATCTCTCATCATTTTTTCTACTGGGTATTCTTTCATATAACCATAGCCACCAAATATCTGAACTGCGTTTGTGGTGACCTTCATAGCCACTTCCGAAGCGTAATACTTGCAAAAAGCAGAGTCCTTAGCAAAATCAGTAGCTCCCGCATCCACGCTGCGTGAGACAGCATAAACAAGTGAACGCGCTGCTTCTACTTCCACTGCCATTATTGCGAGCATATGTTGTACTGCCTGAAAACCTGAAATTTTTTGCCCAAACTGTTCTCTTTGTCTCGCATAGGCAAGGGACTCATCAAGTGCGCCTGCGGCTATGCCGAGTGCCTGTGCTGCCACTCCTGGTCTTGAATGATTTAAAGTGCCTACCGCAATAATAAAACCAGTGCCTTCTTTTCCGCCTACGAGATTTTCTTCAGGCACTTCGCAATCCTGAAAAATAAGTTCTGTAGTCGCCGAAGCCCTGATTCCCATTTTATTTTCTTTTTTTCCAAAAGTAAATCCAGGAGTTCCTTTTTCAACTATGAAACACGAACAACCTCTGGCCCCTTTTGATTTATCCGTCATAGCAAACACAGTGTAGGTCTCAGCTTCAAAGCCATTAGTTATCCACTGTTTTGTGCCATTCAATATATATTTATTTCCTTTTTTTACCGCTGTAGTTCTCATAGCACCGGCATCAGAGCCCGCGCCAGCTTCTGTAAGACCAAAAGCCGCAAGTTTTTTTCCTGAAGCCACATCTGGCAAATATTTTTTCTTCTGTGCTTCTGTCGCCCCCAGCAATATTGGAAAGGTTCCCAAGGCTGATGCCGCATTTGATAGTGCAATTCCACCGCAAACTTTCGACATTTCTTCGGTTGCAAGCACGAGTTGCATTATTCCTTTGCTTCCTTTAGGGGACATTCCTCCGTATTCTTCTGGAATATACAATCCGCAAAGTCCGGCATTCGCCATTTCCTTTACCATATCCCATGGAAAAATACCTTCAGCATCATAGTGTTCCCTGACAGGTTTTATTTTCTTTTGGGCAATCTCCCTGGATGTCTCTATAATCATTTGTTCTTCGTCTGTGAAAAAATAATTCATTTTTTTATTTCCTCCTTAATTTTTTTTATCGCTTGTTTAGCTGCGTTCTGTTCAGCTTCTTTAATTGTTTTGGCCTTTCCGTTTCCAGCAATTTTGCCTTTTGCAAAAACCTCTATATGAAAAGTTTTATTATGGTCTTCACCTTCGGTTTTTACTATTCTATAAACCGGAAGTTCTCCATACACATTCAACATTTTTATTTGAAGTTCTGATTTGTAATCTCCGAAGCTACGCTTGTTCTTTGACTTTTTAAGGTCGTCCCCGTATATTTTAAGGACAAACTCCCGTGCCGCAGTAAACCCTTTGATAAGATAAACAGCTCCTATAAGTGCCTCTACCACATCACTTATAATTTTTTTGTTTGTCTTGATTTCTTTATTTGTAAGAGCGCTTCCATACTTTGCGAACTTTATTATATTATTTCTTTTCCCGATATTATATAGCACTTCTTTACTTACTAAATAACTTTTTGTTTTTGAAAGTTCTCCGACATCCACTTTCGGTTCAAACTCTTTATACAAGAACTCTATTACTATAAGACCAAGTACAGCATCTCCCAAAAACTCCAGACGCTCGTAGTGAGTGTCTCCCGAGGACTTATGGGTAAATGCCGCCTTTATAAGTTTATGTTCCGAGAGTTTATTTTCTTTCAGATAACTCTCAAGGTATCCTTTTTCCGGCATTACTTTACGAACTTTTTTACTATGAGACTTGCGTTATGTCCGCCAAACCCAAATGAATTTGAAAGTGCGTAAGTGACTTCCGCTTCTCTTTTCACTTTTGGAACATAATCAAGATCACATAACGGATCTGGATTATCAAGGTTTACGGTAGGATGTACCACATTGTGTTTAGTAGATAAAGCTGCCACTATCAATTCCACCGCGCCAGTACCTCCGAGCATATGTCCTGTCATAGACTTGGTGGAAGAAATCATAAGTTTTTTTGCGTGCTCTCCGAACACGGATTTTATTCCCCTGGTTTCGGCAATATCGCCTATCAAGGTAGAAGTGCCGTGCGCGTTAATATACTGTACCTCTTCCGGTTTAATCCCTGCATCAGCCAACGCTTTTTTCATAGCAAGCGCTCCGCCTTCACCATTTTCCGGAGGAGAGGTCATATGAAAAGCATCATTTGAGGCGCCATAGCCCACTATCTCGGCCAGTATGTTTGCACCACGAGCCAGTGCCGCCTCCAACGGTTCAAGGACAACAATCCCTGCGCCATCAGCCATAACAAAACCATCTCGGTCTTTGTCAAAAGGTCTGCACGCATGAGTAGGATCATCATTTCTACACGAAAGACTTTTTGCCGAACAAAAACCAGCAAGTCCCAAAGGCGTGATTGCGCCTTCCGAACCACCAGCCAAAGCTATATCTGCTTCGCCCCTGACTATCATTCTAAAAGCTTCGCCTATAGAATGAGAGCCTGTGGCGCATGCTGTCACGATACAAAAATTTGGACCACGCAAGCCGTGTTTCAAAGAAATAAAAGCGCTTGCCATATTTGGAATAAGTAAAGGAATTAAAAAAGGAGAAACCCTTGAAGGCCCTTTCTCCATAAGTATTGTATGCTGTTCTTCCGTGACATTTATTCCGCCTATTCCAGAACCCACCAGCACCGCTACATTGTCCCTGTTTACTTTTTCTAAATCAAGCCCAGAAGATTCAAGAGCTTCTTTTGCCGCCTTAAGTGCGTACTGAATAAATCTTGGTATTCTTCTGGCTTCTTTTTTGTCAAGGACTTCAAGCGGATCAAAACCTTTTATCTCGCCTGCGATACGCGTGTCGTGCTTTGACGCATCAATGACAGTAATCGGCCCGATACCTGATTTTCCTTCGAGCAAAGCACTCCAAGTTTCTGGTACGCTATTGCCTACCGGAGTGAGAACGCCTGCTCCTGTTATCACAACTCTTTTTTTCATACTGATAGCTCTCCTCGTAATTCGTGAAAAACTATTTTGCCGATTTTCCTTTAATGTAGTTGATAGTGTCGCCTACTGTTCTTACTTTTTCAGCATCTTCGTCTGGAATTTCTACTCCAAATTCCTCTTCAAGCGCCATAACAAGCTCCACTGTGTCAAGCGAGTCCGCTCCAAGATCATCAATAAACGAAGACTCCGGTTTTACTTCCGCCGCGTCTACACCAAGCTGAGCTACGATTACATCTTTTACTCTTTCTTCAATTGTTTTTGCGTCTGCCATTTCTAATACCTCCTTGAATTTTAATTTCTTTTTTATTTTTAGCTGACTTTACAGCCAGCGTTTTACTCTTTCCTTACATTGCCATTCCGCCGTCCACCCTTATCGTCTCTCCTGTGATATAAGAAGAAAGGTCTGAAGCTAAAAACAAAGCCGCATTTGCCACATCCTGCGGTGTGCCCATTGTCTTTGCTGGAATAAATGCAAGCATTTTTTCCTTTACTTCTTCGCTTAGCTTATCAGTCATCGCCGTCTGTATATAACCTGGACAAACCGCATTTACTCTTACATTTCTTGAAGCAAGTTCCTTGGCTACGCTTTTAGTTATACCTATAACTCCGGCTTTAGATGCTGAGTAGTTTGTCTGAGCGGCATTGCCCATAAGACCAATTACAGAAGAAATATTGATTATATTACCAGCTCTTTGTTTCATCATTATTTTACCAACTGCTCTGGTAAAATTGAAAACGCCTTTCAAGTTTATCGCGATTACAAGATCCCACTCCTGCTCGGTCATTCTTATGAGCAGATTGTCTCTTGTGATACCCGCATTGTTGACAAGTATATCAATCCGCTTAAATTTGTCAACCACATTATTAACCACGGCTTCCACTTCGGAAGTATTGGAAACATCACACTTAAAAGCCTCAGC
>SESG01030416.1_pt1 | contig 13421 bp, 12 predicted proteins | sample 3171421 | NCBI WGS metagenome assembly SESG01 (sample SAMN10866946, study PRJNA518727) | freshwater metagenome | biome: subpolar coniferous forest; feature: holomictic lake; material: water; isolation source: holomictic Lake 227, 6 m and 8 m depth | place: Canada: near Kenora, Ontario | collected... | reverse complement strand
CATCATGCCCCGATCCTGCTCCTGTTCAATAAAAACTTCAATGTCATTCTTGGTTATCTCTTTCAGACAGGTCTTGCCAGAATCCCTGATACCGGTTAGAAAATCGTAAATTGCTATCAGGGAACTGGCGTATGTTCTCGGGCGAAAGTTCCGCCGATACATGCTCCGAAAATATTCCTCAACATGCTCTTTGCCCGGCAATTCACAACCCGCAAGGCGATTCAATGCCCACTGAAGAGCTTTTGCTTCCTTTGTGTATACAGGATAAATTACCTTCCCTGTTTTTCCTCTGTATATCTCAGGTAAAATAATGGATGGGTGAAACCCTGACGCCGCATAATCGCGTCCAACTTCTGCCAAGGTGTCTTTCGCTGATATGGTACTACTAATCTCTGTTGTATTTTGATTCATCGCTATCTCCTTGCCTTTGATTCAATAGGAAATTCAGATAGATGATGAACCTTTTAAGCCAAAGTTACAATCACCTTTTTGTTACGTATAGCATCTACAACTACACACTTTTGAGTTCGGGATTTTAGTGAGGATTACCATTCGTAATGTTTGCTTAACGCAAAGCTCAACCGGAGCAGCCCAGCGGGCTGCGATCGGCTGTATTGACTGGTTATGCGCGTTTATGAAGTATTACAGATAGATTGTATTTGGGGAAAAAGGCATTATACTGAGTTTCTGTAATTTCTAATTTTGTCACTAATTCCTCCTCTCCACCATATCCTTGCTTTTCAAGATCACTTCTTATACGAGGAAGCTCACCTTCCAAGAAGTTTTCTAAATTCTTGAGATGCTTTTTTTGTTGAATCATACGTATTGTGCTTTGCACATTATAACCAGAAGTCACACTCCCACCACCAACAGGTGCATACAGCGTACCATCTGAACACTGGAAATAAGAATTGAGTTGGTTTTTTCGAAACTTAAGTCTTTCTTCTGAGGTTAGGTTGTACGAAAGTTGGACGTCCTCTTTGACTTTGTACTGAGAAATAGACTCAGGCCAATTCTTATGGATTATTTCGACAATGCTATCATTGGCCCACTCTCCATGTGAAAAGATACCGATAACGTAAAAAATATTGTTTGTAACAAGGGCAAATAAGAGAGGTTTGGTTCGTTTAATAAAATTACCCTCAAGATCTTCGCCAAGGTGAAAATGATGAACTCCCCAGTCGTTTAAAAGAGAATCCATATTTTGTGGTTTCAAGACCAGTTTGCTTAAATTTGGTGTTATGTCTTGTCCTGTTTCAATCTTATTCTTGAGAACTTCCAATCCTTTTTTTAGTTCATCGGGACATGAAAAACCGGTAGCATATTCAATTTTTCTGAGTCGCTTCTCAATTCGCCTTAACTCTGCGTTAAAATATACAAGAGGAATTTCATCATCTGGAATGCCAGTAGTGTCGTAACCCCAATGATTCACCAATATGTCCTTTAATACTGCCATCCAGTCATTAACGAAATCAGCTTTCAATTTCATGTAGACGTTTTCCTCCTTTCATTTTCTAGCAATTAATATACTTCGCTGGTCTTTTACGATTTTCAAGATAATCCTACTCTATTTGATTTAGAATAAAAAGAAAATATTGCATCATAAAATCAATGAAATTGAATATTTTTGTGTTGTCGTTTTTCAAGACAGTTTTTTCTGCCACGTAACCCATTGCTTGACATCCTTCACCAGCTTTTCCCTCAGATCATCCGGCTTCAGGATGGCAACATAGGGAATCCAGGATTTTATGATGTTCCAGATAGCGTGGTAATTGCCGACACGGTATGATACCACTGTTGAACCATCAGCTCTCTCTTCAATGATTTCCTGAGTTGGAAACATTTTTCGCCTCTTGAAGTAATGGCTACGTTCGGCATCAACCAGAATAACAACCTCAAGGTTTTGCTCGTCTGTAAACCATATGCTCGTACTATCCCGAAGAATGAAGTCGAGGTTTGATGGGAATCTATCGAAGCCTTTTGGAAGGATCTTTATTTCAGCGATCTTATCCATAGCATAACGCTTGATGATGCCGGTTTCAACCTCATTCCCCAAGAGATACCAGAACCCGCTGAAATAGGCTACCCGGTATGGTTCCACAGTAGCAGAATGTGACTTCCTACCGCTGGTATATTGAAAAGAGACCCTTTTCTTCTGGCCGATCGCCCTGATGACCTTATTGAAAAGACGAACATCGAGCGGAACAGGTTCATCAATTTTTACAAATACAGGCATGTTTATTTCACTGCTGCACAAGCGGTCGAGGACACTGTCTGCCGCTTGTTGAAAAGGCAAGCCTAACTGTCCCACAATATTCTTTATCGCCACAACTATTGCCAATTCCGTATCATCAAAGACTTCCAAATTTTTCAGCAAATCTTTTTTCAATCCATATATGCCCTTCTGAATCTCGTGGAGGGGGAAACCAGATTCTTTAAGCAAGAGCAGATCCCGTTGGATGGTTCTCGGTGTTGTCTGAAATTGGGTGCTCAACCAGGCGCACGTAACCTTATCTTTTTCCATGAGGATACGCAGTATTTGGCCGAGACGAATGAGCTTGCCCTGGGTTTTTTTCAATGGAGTCATCTTTTTTCCCTCCTTCTAAAAATAGCGCGACACACGTTTGTCGACTTGCTCTTGAGTTAACAGAGAATAATGGTTAAATCAAGATCAAAGAACAAAATAGATGAGTTTCAATGAAGGGAGGTGAACAAGATGCTAAACGGGACAGTGATGGGTTTGGTAACAGGAGCAGTGGCAGTGCTGGTATATATGGAGCCGATTAGTCTTACAGGAAAGTTGGCATGTGTGATGCTTGGTGGCGGTGCCGGCGCAAAGTTCGGAGAAACATGCGAGAAGGAATTCTATCGTCTCAAATCCAATGCGCAGGAAAAGGAAATTTCGCGACTAAAGGCAGAGGCCGAAGCAGCAAAAGCATAATTTCCAAATAGTATGGAGGATGCTCACAACAAGGAGCATCCTCCAAGTAATCAAAAATAAGGATAACGCATAATATCATGGCAAGTCAGTTAAAATGCGAAATGCACGAAAGACCCTGGCGGGATTGGGCGGTGGACCGGAATCTTGATGATCGTTGGCTTGAACGTCTCAATAATTTGGAATCGTTCAGTCTCGTCAGTATTTGCGAAGGCCATCTCGATGTAGAACCGAAGTGTGTTAAAAGAAGACCCTGCATTATCTTGAGGCCTAAAGAAGCTTACATGATGCCACTTACCGTGCGGTGGTATGAACTGAAAGAAGCAATTGCCATGGAAATCGAAAGAATCTGGCCGGATAAAGAAACAATCGTTGAGTTCGAGATTCAGCACCGGCTTGTCAAAAATGGTGATCCTCTGGAAGATATAGAAGACATAATTATAAGGATTACATCTGATCGAAAAAGAGATGTGGTGATTTTACCGGAATGGATAGACCATTGGTTTCGTCAAGCCCTGTCGAGGATTGAAACTTTTGACCTGTTTATGAAAACCCTGATCATCATAAATAAAGAGCAATGAGAAATAGAACAATGAGAGGTAACGCAATCGGAAAACATTTCTACCAGAAGAAGCTTTTTTTGCGCTGGGCAGCCCGCAACCGGCGGTTGTTTTCCCATCAGCCCTACGTGCTGCGTCATAAAAAGGGCTCCTTTGACATTGGTTTCCGGGGCGTCAGCAAGCTTATTGACTGTTGTTTCACCAAGACCGGTGACATCATGGTCGGCGTGGACTACCGGAATACTAATTTTGACATAATAGGGGAATTTGACCTTTATGAAGAACAGATGCCGTCAGGGCGCTGGGTGTGCAGCATATGCCGCGACAATCCACCTCCGGACAAGACCGAACCATTGATCGAATACAAAGATCGCAAAGAATTGTGGATCGAGCATTCCTTTAAACCGCTGGCGGCCTGGACGCGGAAATCCTTCACGCGAAACTCCGTTCTTTGCCTGTACCGCTCTGGGGGCATGACATGGGCTGCGATTGAGCAAAAACAGAATCTGAAGAAAACTATGAAAGGCGTTAACTTCTTCAGGAAGTTCCCCGTTTTGACGACGAGGTAAGGAAAGTAGAAAATAATTTCCAACCAATCAGGACGCAACAGTATCAGGATTAAAATGGAGCACTATGAATCGTCACAGATGTTTGGTCTTAAAAATTGTAGCTGCCTTTAGCATTTTGATACAAAACAATTATCGCGGTGGAGGGTGCGTATGAAAGATTTTATCGATAAAATAAGGCTTCAGGATGAGAAGAAACTGCTTACCTACATGGAGCAATCCTTTAATGCCCCTGCTATTAATGCGCTGCTGGCATTCAAGGACAAGCAGGCAAAAGATCGTTTCTTATCCAATTATGTGCGTGGTTACCATCTGCCGCTGTCACCTCAAATGGGCGGGAGATTGCACACGATCTCTCAAGAAATCCTCAAGATTTTTGAATTCTCCGAGCGCCCCGTTACTTTTTACATCAGTAATAATCCCGAATTTAACGCCGCCGCCTATTTCAATCATAACGAAGATGAGCCACACTACATTGTCCTGAACTCCGGTTTGGTAGATAAATTGACGGAGGATGAGATGAGATTTGTAATTGGCCATGAATTAGGCCATTTGATCTCTGCTCATTCCGTTTTCAATCGGATCATGGAGTTTATTTATCCCGAAGGAGCGCCACTGTTTTTAACCGGTGTTTATCATCTCTGGGCAAATCTGGGTGAGATGTCCGCCGATCGTGTCGGCTTGCTTGCCGTGACTGATTTTGAGACGGCCATCAGTGCCATGTTCAAAATGTCATGCGGGTTGGATATGATGCGCTTTCAGGTAAATTCAAGTAATTTCATGGCGATGACAGACGGTATTATCACCGATATGATGACCTCACCACAAAATTTTCTGGAAGATACCCACCCGGTATTTCCTGTGCGTATCAAGGCTCTCGATGCTTTTTATCATTCCAAATTGCGGCAATCATTCCTTGAAAAGCGGATCTGTATTGAAGACGATGATCTGACAATAAAGACAGATGAACTTATCTCGCTCCTGCAGAAGCGCCCGATAGACAAAGACGAGTATGCAAAACTCGATTTCCTGGCCGCCGCTGGATATTACCTCATTAAAAGCGATGAAGGTATTGTCGCTGAAGAATACGATGGACTTATTAACATTCTTTCGAATTACCACTACTGGCCGCCCGACTATGTGGATAATTTGCTGAAAGATACTGATCCTATGGATCTTATCGACAAAGCAGCCGCTTACATTGTTGAAAATACACCACAGGACATTCGTCCCTTGTTTAATCAATTGGTTCCTCTTATTACGAAAGACAGGCAAATTGATGATAAGGAAATCGATGCCCTGCTGACCATAGCAGAGAAATTAAAATTGCCAACGCCGGAGGCGGTTGATATGCTCTTGGAAGGTATCAGAAATTTATACAAACCATTGGCGTGAGAATGAATGGGTGATGAAAAAAGCCGACGGGAATGCTGGTATGATCTGAAAGACGCAATGGCCGCTGAGATCCTATTTCTGCTGGCCATGCTCTTCATTGCCATAAATATTCTGGATATAGCCACAACGACCGGCATTATTTGTTGTGGACTTTATAGTTTTATTGTAGAATAACTACCGAACTATCAGTTTACAGGCTCAGGATTAAAAAGGCGTGCCGATGCAGACGCACGAAAAACAGGTTGGGAATAATGAGTGAGAAAACGATCCAATACTGGATAGATATCGCTGAATACGATTTGCAGGTCGCCAAAACACTTCTCGATAAAGGCCATTATCTTTACGTTGGCTTCATGTGCCATCAAGCTGTCGAGAAGATGCTCAAAGCCATGTATGTAAAACAGACGTCAACCATGCCGCCTTATATTCACAAATTGGATAAGTTGGTTGATCGTGTAGGCTTGAAGATGACTATGTCCAAAGAGCGTAACGATTTCATAGATGAATTGACGCCCCTCAATATTCAGGCCCGTTATCCGGCATACAAAGAGGCAATTTACAGTCTGATCAACAAAGAAAAAGCGGTGCAAATTATCGAAAAAACGGAGGAGTTGATACAGTGGCTAAAAGCGCAGATTCTGTAGAAAAGAAATTGAAAGATTTCGTCGCCCTCATGAGGGAAAGATACAACATTTATGCTGTTGTCCTTTATGGTTCTTATGCGGATGGCCGGGCAAACGATGATAGCGACATAGACGTTGCCGTTTTTTCTGATGACTTTGGAAAAGATCCCTATGAAGAGATGAAGGCGCTTTTCCGCCTCCGGCGACAGATCGATACCGACATCGAACCATTACCGTTCAGCCGGGAAGCTTATTTCAGCAGCGACGCAGCCGAATTTGTCAACGAGATTGTTCGGAAGGGCAAGGTCATTTATAAAGAGAACCTTCTGCTCATCTGAAAATATAAGCATCACATTGGTGATCATTTGTTTCGGAATCAATGTTTTATTGCAGAAAATAATTCCCAAACAATCAGACCACGACCGTCTTAGGATTAAAATGGTGCGCTATGAATCGTCACAAATGGCTGGTCTTAACCATAATTTATATCAACGTAAACAAATGAGTTCAATCGCTTGGCACTGGAGGAATCGAGATGAGTAGTAAGCTGATGGCAACGTTGGAGTTGCCAATTCAGGTACACATGTCTATCCATAGCAATCGGCAATTGCAGGTAAATCTGCTCAAAGGTGGTCCGCTTGTATGGCTGGAAAACGACCCTGGTGCGCAGGAGGAGGCAAATAAGGCCATAGACGCCTTAAAAAACGGAGATAAATGGGATATTGAGACCGTGCGTGAATCATTAAGTAAAGCTCTCGAAGTAATGTTCCTGAAAGATCAAATGTATGTAAGACCGGAACTTAAGCTTGTCCTGGAAGAACGAGATGAAAAAGCATTTGAGCATATTATAAAGTCCACGCCGCCGCCTTCTTGGCTCGACATAATTGGTTTTGACATTGTCCTGCAAGGTGAAAGCACTTCAGTGACTGACTCTGACATATCGCTCGTAGGAAATGCTCAATTTCTGTATTTCAGCCCTATCCCGGGGAAAAAGCAACTAAGCATTAAACTAAATACAACGAAACGAATGTTTTTGGAGAAATTAGAGCTCGTTCTCGTTAGTGATGCATGGGGGAATGGGGAGTTAAAGAGCTGTGATGTAGGCCGGTACATTAAGGAGGGCGAGTTTACCGTTCAAATTCCTGAGATTAATGTTCGAGATTATAATGTATTGCTTTTAACCAAAGTTTTGCCTCAATTGAAGCTCTTTTTGGGTGGGAATAACCAAATTACCGTATCAGAAGGCATAAAATGTGAATTCGAATCATTCGAAAGTGGTGTATCGCTATTTGTTGATATGGGATCAACCCAATCGAAAATGATCAGCGTGGAGTCCGACTGGCATGATGGTAAGGTAACTTCACCAGGTCGTATATTGCAGGCTCTTACTGCGCCAGGTCCCACGGAACCGTACGCTGCAACCACTGAAAAGGAGTTGCTCTGTCTTTCTCACGGTCCTGCCCCTTCTCGCCTGTTTAGTGATAAATTCGGCCTGCAAAGTTTCGATAAAAAGTCATTGGACGCTTCATCGAAAAATGAACTGAAGCAATGGTTCGCTGAAGCGGCGCGGAGGTTCGCCGCTTATTATGCCAGTCGAAAGGGACAAGGAATCATCAATATCATTTGGTCGTTCCCGAAGACACAGGATTGCAGAGATGATTCGTTCTATAAAGAACTGAGCGGAGAAATCACAAAAGCTGTGGCCCCATCTATTTTAGGGTCATTCACAGTTGTTCCGGAACATCTCACATTGAAATATCGGTTCGAATCTACCCTTAAAACCTTGGGGAGACTTGGGTTCGAGAAAAAGGAAGAAAAGATTAATAAAGAAAAGAAGAATGAAGATATCCAAGAAAGTAAGGACGAGACAAAAAAAGAACATCAAAAAGCGCTTCAATATTATAATCGGAGGTCATGGTTTATGAAAGCTTTTATTCTTACCAAACCTCAAGAGCCAGATTGGAGTCGTTACACTCCGGAAGCCGTTCCTACCGTTGAGGAGTTTTATAATAAATTCATGGATATTAATGCCGTCAAAGGTTTGAAGGACTTTATTGCCATGGATGCGGGCGGCTACACCCTGGATGTGTATGGGCAGATTTCCGACAAAACATTTACCAAGAGTGTTGGCGCAGGCGGCAATAAGCTGACAGATCGAGTTCTTGAATTTCTCAATAATGAAGCAACAAGTGGAAATAGCAAGATATTTGGCAACGCAGAGCTGGAGAAGCTGGCTGCCTGTGCTGGTGATCCCAATGGCAAAGGTACACTGCCGAGAAAATGCAAAGAATGGACTCGTGAAATATATGAGCCTGCAATTAAGGAAGTGACCGAATGGGCCAGCGATATTGCGGGTCCAAACAAAACAGAAAGGGGACTCCCCATAATTTTATCGGGATGCGCAATGAAAAACAAATTCTTGCGTGAGCTTATCGAAAACTCCTTCGATAATGCTAAAATGGAAAGGATTTTTGTAACTTCGGAAGAAATTGCTCAGATCATAGAAAAATATGAGGAATTACAACAAAAACAGGAACTGTTTCGATTCTGGTTAATTACTGAAGGATGTGCAATAGGAACAAATAAAAAAAATCTTGCCCATGATGTAGTGGGTGGACTGGCAGAGTACGAGGTGACATCGTTTGAGGCTTTGCGGTTATGATACTCAGTCATATACATTTGTTCAAGCGTGCAGACGACCTCCTGAGCAGTGATATAGATGTCTGGCAGTCAAAACACTTTGCGAGCATATCAACAATAGACCAAGAGAAAGCCCGTTTGGCACTCTTGGCAAATTTAGCTCTGTTTGAGATTCGTGCTGCCACCGAACAGACTCTCGATATGCCTTTGGCCTGGCCGACGGAACAGAAAAAGACGCCCGCAAAGAGGTTGACGGCATTTGCAAATAAAAATATTTGTGCCGGCTTCGCCAGCCTCGCGCGCGAAGATGGTAGCAACCTTGCCACGATTTGCGCGGACATTTTACGAGTAGTTGATGACGATAAAATGAAAAAGGTGGATGGAGATTTATTGAAAGCAATCGTCCGCGTTGTCCGAGATGGGGACTACATTGATTTAAAAGCGTTTATCAACAAAAATAGGGAGGATTATTGCCTTTCAGATAGCAGAGGAGTGACACTTATGGACATTTCAAGTGCAATAATAGCGATCTGTGCAGTAATTATTCTGGTGTGCAAATACCTGCCGTCAGCGGAGTTTAGAAAACTCGCGACGGAGGCAAGGCGCAGCTTATGGGCACGAAAGCTACTTGACAAAGGCCCTTTCTGGACCGTGCGCCAAGGCTGGTCAGTAGCACAAATTTGGACAGAGGCAGGCAAAGAACTCTCCCCAAAGGAACAGAATAGTGCCATTGACTTCCTTGGCAAAGCAGGGTTGGCTTATGAATGTATCGAACCAAACAAACGAGAGCCGTTTGACGGAAAAACAATGGTGAGACTACCCGGAGACAAACAAGATTTTTTGTGGCGCGTTTTGGTGCCAGGATTACGCCATAATATGGTTGATATTGCTAAGGCTCAGGTAGAGTGTGCAAGTCCCGACTATTTTGCGCTGCAAGCAACTTATAAGGAACCATTAACGCAGGTCTACAATGATCTTTGTCGTGAGCATGACGGGCAGGATATTTCGAATATGCGTCATATAAAGTTGGAACCCGACGCCCTTCGAGAGGTAACGTATAAAGCGGAATCAAACCAAGCCATAGATACCTGGTTGGAACATATAATAGCAGCAGTTCCTAAGATGACTCTTCAACCTATTTTGGATCAGTCCGGTGTTCCCTATGAGGAACAAAAAATGGAAACCAATTCAGATCTGCTAATTCCTGCCAAGGCAAGGGTAACTGCCGTATTTCATCGCGGGCTTAAGAATGGCGCAGGTGATATATTGCTCCCTGCCAAAGTTGAAGCGATAGATCCACCAGATAAGGAAATATCATGACATCAAGCAACATTGAAACAGTAGCGCCGAAAGCGTTAAGTCAGCGCTTGGCGAACGAGTTCCTCAATACTCAATCGCATTTCGCTATACCCGGCGATATTAAGGATCAGACCACAGGAACGCCTTTGAATCCAGGCTTGGCCGATATTCAACTGGCCAAGATTGAGCAAATTGGTCATCGTGATAAGTTTCCCCGGCCGTATGACTGGGAAAACCTTGTTCCACTGCTTTTACCGGGCGAAGAGCTTTTGTGGATCATCGAGAAGAGAGGGCAGGATTTCAGTATATACCTGGGACTCAAGAAAAACGAGCGTCAGATAGACGGTGTCCATGTGGTGAGGGAGCGCAGGAAACATTTTGAGGTATTGTGTAATCACTTCGCCCGCCGTAGTTTCCCCGAGAGCCATATAATACTTCTGGAGCCTGAACATGTTTTGTTTTTTTTAAAAAAAACATATACCGACTATAACGATGGAGTTACATGCGTGACAGGTATTCCCTCCCCGAAGGCGATTAATGAAGAGACCATTTACGAGGAACGCGATGAGCAAACACGCCCCTTCGCTAGTCTGAACGACGTGTTAGAGCCGCTGATTGAGGAGGACCAATTTACGATTGTCTTCTGCGTTGGCAGGGCTAATGGGCTTCAGGTGCTTGAGAAATTGCAGGCGAAAGCGGAGTTACGTAATGATATTGCGCCACTTATAAAACAGGAGGTAAATATATCCAAGACAGACACCAATGAGCATCACGAAGAGCAGACGGGAGGAATCGTAGATGGAACGAGTTCACAGGATTCGCCAAATATCGTTAAAAAATTATTGCAATTTCTAACTGGCGCTGATGAACGCGGCTGGGGACGGAGGCCGGCGCTTGGTAAACAACACAGCACCAACACAGGATGGTCAAAAGGAGAGAGCCACAGTACGACAGTAGATACAGGTATGGGTTTTACGGCCTTCAATGCCACTCTGGATTTCATTGATAAAGCGCTTGAGCTTTCGATGCGACACTTGCAGCAGGCCATGGGAGCAGGCGGTTTTTTTGGCAGTTCTATGATTTATGCAGCCGAGGAGCAATCACGCAATCGTATTGCACGCAGTATGTGCGCAACTCTTGCCGGTAGCCACAGCTACCTGCGGCCGATGCAAGGTCTGCCTTTTAATGGTCCGAACGCAACATTTCATCTTCGCAGCAATTGGGCAGTGCATGAGGTCATGGACGAGCTTGGGGTTGATGTAGAAATTTTGAACCCGGAACAGGCGGGGCGATTACTCCTTCTCCCTGAAGCGGAACTTCCTGGGATGAAGTTGAAGAAAAATGTGTTTTATGGACGACCATCAGTTGAGCAGAAGAAAGGAATAAAACTGGGCGATATGGCCTTTTTCCAAAAGACAATTACCGACCAGCTTAAGCAACCAGATTTGAAAGCGGAAGAGGATCACTCATTCTATTTAGCCGAAAACAATGACCTCTGTAGTCATGTTTTGATTGTAGGAACAACGGGTAGCGGCAAGACGGAACGGGCCGTGAGCATTTTAAATAAACTTGACTCTAAAAAATTCCAGATTATTGTTCTTGAAACGGCCAAGAAAACTTATCGCGACAAGCTGCGACGTGGTGATGAAAAACCTCACATATATACGCTCGGCGTATCCAGCCAGCGACCATTCCGGATCAATCCGTTTTATTTCGATCCAGGGACAAGCCTAAAGCGGCATGTCTCCATTCTTTCAGATGCTATGTCGGAATTACTGCCTGTCGAAGCATTGATCGGTCCGAAGTTGCGCGAAGCCATTGAGCGCTGTTACGCTGAATGTGGATGGAATATCGAAACGGACACTTACACTGGCAAGGGCTTTACGCGGTACCCCGATATGATTTTGTTCAATAGTGAGGTCTATAAAATATGCAGCACTTTTGAGGATTATGGACCTGAAGTAAAGGGTAATTACAAGGGTGCCTTGCTGAACAGGGCTCGCATTTTCATTGATGACCTTTATCAGGATATTTTTGCTTTTGATGGGAACAAAACGTTTTCTGAATTATTCCCAGGTGATACTATCATTGAGATGGAGGAGATGCCCCCCAGCGAGATCCATATGCCAGCCTTTATAATGTCTCTCGTCATCGAGCGGTTGCGCGCTCATTGTGTCAAGCAGGCTGCGAATAACGATAAATCACAAAGCAGGCAGATTGTCTTGGTGATTGAGGAGGCACACAACATCCTTCATCGCCGATTCGAAGAAAACAGGGGTGAGCGAGAGGCAGGCAGGGGGCGCCGCCTTATTGAACAGGTCGTACGACTTCTCCAAGAGGGGCGAGGCATCGGGCTTGGCATGATGATTGTGGACCAGTCGGCCCGCTATTTAGCCGATGCCGTCATCACAAACACAAACACGAAGATCGTCCACCGCCAGGAACATGGAGAAGAGGTCAAAACACTTGGCGAGGCACTTGGTTTGCCTGAGGACGATTGGGATGACTTGAAAACCATGGCTGACGGGGAGTGTATTGTCAAGACCAAGAGCCTGTCGCGCCCCATAAAATTGTCGCCAATACCTGATTCTGATATTAAATCATGGAAATGGAATCCATTTGATGGCAGCATGGTGTTTTGTCCACCATATCATATGGCTGAAGCGGATTTTGACGATGTGAAGGATTGCAACACTTTTGACTTGGAAACGCTCAGAATTTGCTCCGACAGCATTCTCGAAACATATAGATACAATTACGGTTTAATACGATACGTCCTGGGCAGATACTGGATATTTAAGGGAACAGCGAACGATTACAAAATGGCAGAGAAAGTAAGCGGTGTTAGAACTCGCAGGGAGCTCGAATCAATCCTGTGGCAAATGACTCCTGAACCGGCGGAAGCCTATTGCTCTTTTCTGCGACTCTTAATAGATGCGCTGGCTTTTAGTGAGCTGCAACCGGTTTCCATTCCGGATTTTATTAAAGAGAAGAAGACCAAGTATGGGGTGAATTGGGGCGTAGATCAGACTCATGTTTTTTTGAACCGGTTAAGGGCATTGCAAAAACGTATGTCAACAGGTAGTGGCGGTGAAGTTTCATTCTACGATCGTAAATGGTTAAAAAGTGTTGAAAGCCAACTTATACAGTGGAGCGAGAAGGTTAGCAATGCGGTTGACAATGATATAGCTAAAGAAATGGCGCGTGTGCAATGGGTCAAATATAATACAAGGCGATATGAATCTGTGTTTCTACCGTTGCTATTCATGGAGTGTGGTCGGGTCATGAATTTGACCCCATTAGAAATTAGACTTCATCTTAAAGAAAGATATTTACATCAAACAATTCAATCTTTAGAGGAGAAATTATGATAGAGACCATTACCTCTGCGGTTGAAAAG
>SESG01001890.1_pt1 | contig 13426 bp, 15 predicted proteins | sample 3171421 | NCBI WGS metagenome assembly SESG01 (sample SAMN10866946, study PRJNA518727) | freshwater metagenome | biome: subpolar coniferous forest; feature: holomictic lake; material: water; isolation source: holomictic Lake 227, 6 m and 8 m depth | place: Canada: near Kenora, Ontario | collected... | reverse complement strand
CGTGGGTTACTCCAATGAGACCGCGTTTGCACGAGCGTTTGCCCGGCGCACCGGGGTTTCACCCAGTAGCTGGGTTGCGGCCATTGATGGCGAATGACTTACAGAAAATTCGCAGTTCTGCTCTCGACTTCCCATTGGGTTCAGCCGAAACTTGCTTTACATTGCAATAAAATCCGTTGGCAAAAGCATTCGTAACAAGCCCAAATCCCGCTTTTAGAAAAGGAAAAGTCGATGTCCAAACATTTTGGCAATATGAAAAGACTTCAGTCAAAACTGATTGCCCGTTACGGGGCAGAGGATGACTTAGTAAAACAAGTATCAGAAGAACTTGAAGTGCTTGAGGCTATTGAGTCCAAGCGTTCCGGCAGTTTCATCCCCCGCGCGTCTTTGCGCAGAAAAGCTGACTTGGCGATGCCGCCACCGATATCAAAATAATTTCGTTCAATCACGACCCCCTGGTCAACTTGGAATCTAAATAACCACCACGGCAAGCAATGCCCTGAAAACCATCTGACCCGTGGCTATATCTCGGTTTCTAAAAATTGCAATGTCTCAGTCAGGCGGGGTCACACACAGATTTCCCAATTTCATCCAAGTGGTACTTCAGACTCATCCGATCCAGTGAGTCGGTCGGCAATGAGATAAAAAGCTCAAGCCGCTTGCGCAAGTTGAACCCGGCAGCCAAGAAAGCATGTTGTTTTTCTTCAGCGCTGCCTTTGACTTTACCTGGGTCCGTCACACTCCAGTGCGCGGCGACGGGATGACCGGGCCAAATGGGACACTGGTCTTCCACCGCATCGTCACATAGCGTCAAAATAAAGTCCATGACAGGTGCATCTTGGTTCGCAAATTCATCCCAAGATTTACTGTACAGACCCTCCGTGGGCAGGCCGATATGCTGAAGAAATTCAATGGCGTTTGAATTCACCGTTCCGGTCGGAAAACTTCCTGCCGAGAACGCCCGAAAGCGTCCTTTACCCAGTGCGTTCAACTGCGCTTCTGCTAAAAGACTGCGCGCCGTGTTGCAGGTGCACAGAAAAAGTACATTGAAGACTTTGTCACTCATAACTATGCTTTCAGGTTGTCAATGTTCGAAAAAATGAAGGGTGCTCATCAAGCTGTTTTGCAATCGATAGTGAGGTAATTATTGCTCTAAATTTGCCTCCAAATTGACAACACCCAAGGACGCGGTGAACGCGCGCAATGAAAGCATTCGTTCGAAAGTTTGTTCTAGATCAATAAAAAGATAAAACTCATGCGCTTTACTTTGGAAAACCGGGGATACTTTTACTCTCAATTAGGGTAAACCCCATGTCAAAACATTCTGGCAACTTGAATCGACTGCACTCAAAACTGCTCGCCCGCTATGGCGTCGACGACGTTTTGGTCGTGCAACTCAAAACTGAACTTGATTTGCAAAAAAACCAGAGCGCCGTGCATAGCCGCTGGTCAGTTTCATATTTCAAATTTATCAGAGGGGCGACTCTCCTGAGCGTCCAGTAATTACACGGCTATCCAATCCGGCATTGCACCTGGCGAGCCTTACGGGCTGGCAAAAAATATTGTTCGATGACCAAGGCAAGCGGCCAATGCTTGGACGCGGGTCAAACGAAGTTGACACATTGGCGTCATCGTCGACTGCTACTATTTTTTAAGAATAAACGCTTAGAAAATATCAGGGGCCACCATGTCATCACCCGTCTATCGGATAGAAAGCAATCACCCCATCGTCGGTCCTTTGCTGCCGTATTTGCATACCGCCAAATCAATCGTTATCACGGTGCGTGAGCTCGCCGTAGCGATGGCGTCGAAAAGTTCAACGGAGCCCTGCGGCCATGAAATTCGGGTAGTTCATCTGCCATCGGGTGAAGTCATTTTCAGAAAAACTGATGCGTATTCACCGGGTTTCGCCCGCAATTTTTGACCAGGTCGACTGCGCTTTGCCTAAAGGCGTTCTCCGTCCAGCCGGCACCTTAGCTAGTCGAGACGAATGGGCGGGCTGGAAATCGGCATTTTTATGACTCTCATTTTCATCGGGCTCCCCCTGTTTCCCATGCTGCTTTGGCTGGGCGTTATCCGCCTTGATAAGGAAAGGGTTCGCAAACACATTATGGCGAGCATTGGAACTACCGCTTCTATTCGGTGGCGACCACTGAAGCACGGATGGACGTCAGATATTTTGCGATATGGCGATGGCAACAGAATCTACGAGGTTCATTACATTGACTTGAATGGGAATTCTTGCCACGCGTGGTGCAAAACGTCATTACTGGGTGGTGTCGGTTTGGCGCCTGATGAATTGTGAAGCACTGAAACGATGGGCCGCTAATCGACCCTGACAGCGAAAGTACTCTGCCGGTACCACAAGGTTGGTGATGAAGCGTGTTGCGTGGGCTTCCCCGGTGACATACATCGCGCACTTCAATGCGGCTCCTTGGGAGGCGCTCATAATTCATAGGTCAGGAACGAGCCCGCAAACGACTCGGCAGCCTAAGCAGAGTTGTGCAAGAACGGTTCAACATATCGCCAACTCAGGAAGCCACGAAGTAAATGAGTATTGACATATTTTCCACAAACAATATAAACTGTATACCTCGTTTATTTTTAAGGAATTTTACTCATGGACGCCACCGAATACAACACCACAGCCACCAACTCAGTGAAAGCAATCCCGCTCGCAGCAACTCCGGTTGTGGCCAAGGCTGCGACGGCACCCGTGGCAGCAAAGCGCGTCGCAAAACCACGCATTCCGGCAGTCAAAGCCACTGTCAAAGCTCCGGTCAAGACAGCAGTCACTAAAGCACCCGCCAAGACCCCCGTCACTAAATCAGCCGTTAAAGCCGCCGTCAATGCAGCCGTGAAAGCGACTGCCAAAGTGAAAGTCAAGGCAGTGGCCAAACCCAAAGCAGCAAAGCCTGCCAAAGTTAAGAAGCCAAAATTGGTACGCGACAGCTTCACCATTCCCAAAGCAGAATACACCGTGCTCGAAGACCTGAAGCAACGCGCCGGTAAATTGGCCAGTTCGGTTAAAAAGAGTGAATTCATCCGTGCCGGCATCAAGGCCCTGGCGGCCATGACCGACAGCGCATTTCTGGCCGCTGTAAAGGCCGTGCCTGCCATTAAAACTGGCCGCCCGACCAACGCCAAAGCAGAGTAATCCTGCCAGGAAGCGGTCTTGGTGTCATAAAAGAGAAGGAAGTTCGTGATTTATTTGCCAGATTGACCACTGAAAATTAAGTCATATTTGGCATTTATAGCGGTTCACTTTGATGGCGTGTACTTTCTCTTTACGTCCTTCATAGCTCAACGACTTCACACATCAGCAGTCCGTAACAAAAGCTGCTGTTCTCTTTGCGAGCGCAAGTAACGGACTGCTTTCGTTATCGCACCAGTTGCATCCAAAGGGCAGGACCAGCCAGCGTGAGCCAAGAACCCCCCAATATCAGTAGCGTCAGAAAGACGGCGGCACTGCCGCAATCTTTAGCCTTGCCGGCGAGTACATTGATATCGGGTGTGGCCATGTCCACCACCGCCTCTAAACCGGAATTCAACAATTCAGCAGCCAATACCAGACCCATCAGTGCAAGCAACAACACGGTATCAAGTTTGGGGAGTTGAAGCCACAGCGTCAGGGGCACCAGTAGCAGGACAAGTACGAGTTCCTGCCGAAAGGCCGCCTCGTCTCTCCAAGCACTGCGGATGCCCTGCTCAGAATATTGCATGGCCCGAAAGACACGAACGAAACTCAATGCGGTAGTAGATTTCACGAGAAACTCCCAGATAAATTCAAGGCAACGAAAGATATTAGTGCCAAATTGGCTTGCGAACGTTGTGCAACTCGTTTGAATTCAAACGAGCCACTTTGTGTCGGGTACTCAGCGTATGAGATGCATGCATGAGTCCAATGCTGAGCCATACGGCAACGCTGAAGTAGAGAGACATCCAGACCACCTCCGATTCCCAGTCCGACCAGCGCTGGGAAACCACCCACCGGCCAGAAACGTCAGTCAGGCCCTGTGCGATGCTGAGGTACTGGTGTCCCTGACCTTCATCGAAAACCCAGCGCGCCCAGTACATTGGCACATCGACTTCAAACATGTAGACAACGTAGCAGAACCCGACTGCGCTGGCCATTGCGAGAAAGGGACGATGAGCTCGGTCACTGTGCGGCCACAGATAGAGAAAGCTGGCAACAAGCATGGCGGCGGTCACTCCCCAGAGGGATTCCTCCAAAACATGTCCTATATTGGACGTGGTTAGCACGGCATACCAGGAGCAGGTCTCCGCCACCACAATTAAGGGAACAATCCAGCGTGAGACTCTAACGGCAAACTGACTACGGTATGTTTGTGCCACCGTATGCAAAAGCAACGCCCATTGCGCCGCAAAACACAGTTCTGCAATGGTGGCAACCGATCGGCCTACAACGACACTGGATAGCCAGGAATCGACCATGACAATGCGCTGTACGTCGTACACAGGAAAAAAGGAGCGGTAGGCACACCCAAGCACGTAACCGGCGGAGAGGAGCACATGCCAATGAAGGGTCGACCATGTCCCCATTCGGAGCGAGCCGCAGCGGTATCGCAAAAATTGTGTGGACGCGACCCACGCCAGCACGTTGACGGCGCTTACGCTACAGAGAAATGACCACCAGGAGAGTGCAGCATCATTCATGGAATTAACCGTATAAACTATATATACCGTTTATATACTTTGCGCGGGATTTTGTAAATAGGTAGGTAAAGTAACAGCCGCTAGTCGATGACATCTTGATGAATTCAATGTCCGCCGATTCGACGTGCCAACTTTCCTTGATCTGAAGCAATAGTCATCTCTGCGTCAGATAAGTTTTCATCCAACTGTCATCGACGGCTTCTACATTGGCCCGTGTGCTTGGGCACACACATTCAGCCATGTAGTCAAGGAATAAAACCATGCGAGATTTCTGGAAGAAAATTCAACAGTTGCAGTGGGATGACCACCGCTACTACCACCAGTGCCGGATCAATCAGACCCTGCACCTGATCAGCGCCATCAGTTTTCTGGTTGCCTATGCGCTACTGTTTAAAGACCCGGCGATGGCCGGTATTGTGGGCTGGGCCGTTGGCATGGTGACGCGGCAAAGCGGCCACATCTTTTTTGAACCACGCGGTTTTGATGCCATCAACAACACCAGCTACGACCACAAGGAATCCATCAAGGTTGGCTTCAATATGCGACGCAAGGCGATTTTGATTTCGATCTGGTTGTCACTCCCGGTTCTACTGGCCCTTAGTCCCAACTTATTCGGCCTGATCCAGCCAACGATTGGCATGAACGGTTATCTGCATAACTTGGGCTTGCTTTGGCTGGCACTGGGTGTGAGTGGTCTGCTGTTTCGCACGGTGCATTTATTCTTCATCCGCAGCCCGTCCTGGGGCCTGGCTTGGGCCTGCAAGATTCTGCTGGATCCAATTCATAACGTGCAGGAATACTGGACCTCGCCGCTCGCCCTGATGCGCGGCCAGCGTCTGGACCCTCTGCAGTCCCACAAATAAGGAACGTCAGGATTGACGGCATAGTCCCGTTTTGAAGCCGGTTTTTCCTGGCCACCTGAAGGCGAAACGTGCACTGGGCGCGTGGACCTTCTATTGCGGTAGCACGGGCGCGATGATTCCTCATTCGGTAGGTTCAAGCGCTTCCGTCGTCAATTTAAAGTATTGAAGCTTTTTTACAAATTTATTGGGTCTCTCGGATGAAATCTTTCCTACAAAAAGATGCATCGCAAATTCGGTCCATCGTCATCATCAAGTCACACAATTGATTTATCGCTGTGATTGTCTTTTTGAACTTCGCAATAAACCTGCGCTACTGGCACTAGACCCGCACCTCTAATGATTGCTGCAGTGCAGCAATCATTCACCAAGCGAACAAACTTTCCATACAATTTATTCATGCTGCACTGCAACATGAATTATCGGATGTCGCATATACCAAGTAGTCAGATTTTTTACAACCTTAATTCAAGGAAATTTACATGAACACCACCGCAGCACAATTCATCGAATCCAACAAAGCCAGCCTGAAAGCCCTCGAAAGCGCAACGACTCAAGCTTTCGCTGGTGTTCAGAAATTGGTTGAACTGAACCTGACTGCTTCCAAAGCCTCTTTGGGCGAGACGTTCTCCCACGTTCAAGCAGTTCTCGTCGCTAAAGACGCTCAAGAACTCGCTGCACTGCAAACCAGCTTGATCAAGCCTTTGGGTGATAAATCTGCTGCTTACTTTGAGCAGGTCAAGACCATCGTGACAGGCAGCACCGCTGACTTCACGAAGTCTTTCGAAGCCAAGACTGCTGAAGCTCAAAAAGCTTTCGCTGGCGTGATCGAAAACATGACCAAGAACGCACCGACCGGAACTGATTCGGCAGTCGCAGCTTTCAAAAATGCAATGTCTGTAGGTCAGACTGGCATTGAGTCCGCTCAGACGCAAGCTAAACAAGCCATTGAAATCGCTCAAACCAACATTGAAGCTGCATCGACTAAAACCGTTACTGCCGTCAAGAAAGTTACTTCAAAGGCTTAATTGGGCCTTGTCATTGAATAGTAGTAACTAGCAAATGGCACCAAGAGGTTCTGTTTGTATTTTCCGTGTCGTCAGATTTACCAAGTGCGGTTCGCACTCAAACCAAAAGGGCACAGACGATGTTCATTGAACCGCAAAACAGAGCTGATACATCCGTTTCACTGCTGGCGGAAGTTGATTTCAAATGGCTGATGGCTGGGCAAGGTCTGTTAATTGACCTGCCCCGTTTTCGGGGTGACTCTATTTATGCCGCAGGGTTGATAGCCTTAGCTCTTGATTCAGATTCTGTGGTTTTGCGTGCATCCGCATCTATGCTGCTGGCGAAACCAAATAAACAACTCACTTAGCAAAGGTCACTGGTTATTTGTGTGCGGTTGATTTCTTGTCGGTCGGCCAACATTGTTTGCAATGCCAGACTGACTTGAGGTGCTATGTCCTGGGCCAACGCCTTTTCTGCGTCAATGCCGCTGTAGCAACCCATACAGCACGGTTTTTCCTTTGTCCAGCCAAGTGAAATGATGGCATCCATTGCCCTCAAAACTGGATCTTGTATCTTGGCTGGCCCCTTTGAACTGATTTATTACTAACTAGGAACTCATATGAATGAACAAAACGGCTACGACATTGAAGACCTGAGCGTGGGCATGAGCGCCACCTTTTCCAAAACCATCACCGAAGCGGACATCATCATGTTTGCCGGCGTCTCGGGCGACATCAACGCCTTGCACATCAATGAAGAATACGCTGCCACCACCCCGTTCAAGGGCCGTATTGCGCACGGCATGCTGTCAGCCGGACTGATCTCGGCCACGCTGGCCAACCGCCTGCCTGGCCCTGGAACGGTTTACCTCAGCCAGATGCTCAACTTTTTGGCGCCCGTGCGCATCGGCGACACCGTGCATGCCACCGTCACGGTACGTGAAATCGGTGATCGCGGCCGTGCCGTGCTCGACACCACATGCACCGTCAAGGGCGTGAAGGTTATTGATGGCGAAGCCACCGTCAAGATCGATTCATCGGTGCGACGCGCAGCCAAGGCAAGCGCCAAAGCTTGATCGCCAACACGTTCAATATTGCAACAAAAGCTGCCTCACAAGCCTTTATCGTCCGAGCCTCTGACCAGGGCGTTTCAACTGGCATGCGGCAGGGCCGCAGCCAGAATCGCGGCATAGACCCCAGCACTTAGGGTGCGGGCATCATGCTGCACATTCAGCATGCAAGGCGTTGCTGATGAGATCAATGGCCCACCACAAGTCGTCTTCCTTGACGTTCAAGGGTGGTGACAGCACCAGCACATTGCCTTGCCCGACCTTGAATGACAAGCCTTCGCTCAGGCATCGGTACAGCACGGCTTCAGCCAGGTCTGCTGCATCGCGGGTACCAAGGTTGCCGAGTTCAATTCCAACGAGCAGGCCTGCCCCTCGCACTTCGACGATGGCGGGCAATGAAATGGCCAATTGCTGCAGTCGCTGCATCATCTCCTGGCCCAGACGCTGACTGCGAGCCAGTAACTGTTCTTCTTCGATCACGTCCAGCACCGCCAAACCGGCAGCGCAGGCCATCGGATTTTTTTCATGGGTGTAATGCCCCAATGAAATATGCTGGCCGACATCGAAGTCAGCACGTGCAATCAGGGCGGCCAGCGGCATACTGGCACCACCCAAGCCCTTGCCAATGACCAGCATGTCGGGCTCAATCCCGTAACGCTCCACGGCAAACAAATGCCCAGTACGACCCAACGCAATAGGGATTTCGTCCAGTATCAGCAGAGCACCGTGGCGGTGGCATATCTGACGCAACCGCTTGTAGTAGTCAGTGGGCGGCACTTGAACATCGGTGCATCGCACGGTTTCCACAATCACGGCCGCAACATCGCCTTCTTTCTTCAGGCAGTAGTCGATGTAGTCCACGCAACGCAAGGCACATTGACCCGCGCAACCAAATGCACAGTTGCGCGGGTCACACGGTGGGACGTGCTCGGCGCCAGGCAGCAAGGGACCAATGCCACGACGGAAAACGGCTTCACCACCAATCGAGATGGCATCCAGAGAGGCCCCGTGAAAGGAATCCCACATGGAAATCGTCTTGAAGCGACCGGTTACCAGTCGCGCCAGCTTGAGTGCCATGCCGATGGCCGCCGTGCCACCTGGTGCAAACAGCAATTTGGCATTTTCAATGGGAGCCGCTGTGCAAAGGCGCCGTGCCAAATCAATGGCAGGCCGATTGGTGTAGCGGCGCGGGCTAAAGGGCAATTGATCCAGCGTGTCGCGCAGTGCAGCCACGACCTTGGGGTGACCATAGCCAATCTGGTGCAGGCTGTTGCCATGAAAATCAAGAATGCGGCGCCCCGCTACGTCTGTGAGCCAGGCGCCCTCGGCGCCAGTCAAGGCATTGAGACAGGGTGTGGACATGGATTGGTGCAGGAACCAGCGTTGGTCTTCCTCCAGCCACTGACGGGTGGTGTCGTCCAAGTGGGCGGCTTGCCACGCTTGGCGGCGGTCCCCCAGATTGACATCGCCCTCGGCCCGGTCGAATTCAGCAGCCATGACTGACTCCTGCCAGTTCGCCATCGCGCAGCATCCGTTGCCGCCCGCCTTGCGCGTGGGCATACAGTGCCTCCCCACAACCGAGCCCATCACGCTGCTCCAGCATGTCCACAATGGCGCTGTGTTCCTGCGCAAAATGAGGGATGGCCATGGGCGTCATCAAATTTCGTTTGCGAAACAGCGCCAACTGCTTGGCCAATTTGCGGTATGTGACTGTCAAAGTCAGGTTGCCTGTCATGGCGATGATCTTGTCGTGAAAGTCCAAATTCAGGATGTGGAACTGATCGACATCAGTTTTATCAACTGTTTTCATTTGGTCGGTGAGCTTGCGCAAGTCGCTAAGTTGTTCCGCGTTGATGCGCTCGGCCAGTAAGCGCCCGGCCGTGGCGTCAAGGCCGGCGCGCACTTCGTAAAGCTCGGCGGCCTCCCTTAACTCGACCACACGAACAAAGGCGCCTCGATTTTTTTCCTGGTAAATCAGCCCGGACTCCTCTAGTAACCGAAAGGCTTCACGCAAGGGTCCGCGCGAGACGCGAAAACGCTCGGCCAGCGCTACTTCGTTGAGTTTGGCGCCCGGTGCAAGTTCGCCAGAGAGGATTAGGCTCTCGACCGAGTCGGCCACCAGGCGTGTGAGTGAAGTGCTTTGCACTAGGGAAAGCACGTTGTCCAGAGGGACGGATAGGGCACGTTGCATGACTTTTCCTTGTTGTCGATTGCGGCAGTATAGGGCTACAAAGCATTTTGTATATTGTCAACAATCTGTCACATCGCGGCATTAAGCTGTCGGCAGTGCTGTGAATTTGGCTCGTCAGTTTCATTGAAATGAAGAGGCTGCACAGTTCCCGCAGATCCCTTTTTGGAGAAACAAAATGCAATTCAAACGTATTGTTCGCAGCCTTGCTGCTGCCAGTCTGGCCCTGGCGGCCATCATGCCGGCCTTAGCCCAGAAGACAGTGCTCAATGTATACACCGCCCTGGAGACCGATCAGTTAAAGGCGTACCAAGAGTCCTTCAACAAGACCAATCCAGATATTGAAATCAAGTGGACGCGTGACTCCACCGGAATCATCACTGCCAAATTGTTGGCCGAAAAAAGCAAGCCCGTTGCCGATTTTGTGATGGGAGTAGCAACCACCAGTATGGTCGTGTTTGAGCAAGAAGGCATGCTGCAACCGTATGCACCAGCGCACCTAAAATCACTCAACCAACGCTTTCGTTCTGCCTCCAATCCACCAACCTGGGTGGGGATGGATGTATGGGGAGCAGCCATTTGCTACAACGTGATTGAGTTGCAAAAACAAGGACTGCCCCGCATTGAAAGCTGGAAAGACCTGTTGCGCCCTGAGTTCAAGGGCAAAATCGTCATGCCCAACCCCAACTCATCAGGTACAGGCTTTCTGGATGTCACCGCCTGGCTGCAGATATTCGGTGAGAAAGGCGGCTGGGATTACATGGACAAACTCCATGACAACGTAGCCGTTTACACACATTCAGGCTCCAAGCCCTGTGTGATGGCGGGCAATGGCGAGTTCCCCGTGGGCATTTCGTTTGAATACCGCGCCAACACCGTGCGCGCCAAGGGCGCACCGATTGACATCGTGTTCCCCAAAGAAGGTCTGGGCTGGGACATTGAATCATTCGCCATCATGAAAGGAACCCCGCAAGTCGCTGCTGCCAAAAAGCTGGCTGATTGGGCCTCCAGTCGCGAAGCCAATGAGTTGTACGCCAAGAATTTTGCCGTGGTGGCTTGGCCTGGTATCGCGACACGTCTGAAGTATGTGCCGGCCGATTATGAGCAGCGCCTTGTCAAGAACGATTTTGAAAAAATTGGCAAAGAGCGTGCAACGGTCCTGGCTGAATGGCAGAAACGTTATTCGACCAAATCCGAGCCGAAGAAGTAATTGCACTTATTCATCCCGCCAACCGTCGAGAGGGTGATCTGCCATGGCGCATCTTGAGATCAAGCAACTGAGCAAGCGCTTTGGTAGTTTTACGGCACTTGATGGTATCGACCTGAGCGTCGCGCAGGGTGAATTCGTTGTTTTACTGGGACCCTCGGGCTGCGGCAAGACCACGCTGTTGCGTGCCATTGCTGGGCTGGAGCGTCAGGACAGCGGCCAGATATGGCACGCTGGTCACGATATCTCCCGTGCCCCACCGGCCAAGCGAGATTACGGCATCGTTTTCCAATCCTACGCCTTGTTTCCCAACCTGACGGTGGGCGATAACGTGGCGTATGGTCTCAAAAGCCGTCGCACCGGTCATGCCCCAGGTGCCGTGGGCACACAACAGCGCGTAGCAGACATGCTGGCACTGGTGGGCTTGCCTGGTATCGAAGAAAAATACCCTACCCAACTGTCCGGTGGACAACAACAGCGCGTTGCCTTGGCCCGTGCGCTGGCCACAGCGCCGCATCTTTTGCTACTCGATGAGCCTTTGTCGGCGTTGGATGCCATTGAGCGTGTTCGTCTACGCTCTGAAATTCGCCAGTTGCAATCCAAGCTGGGCATTACCACGCTGATGGTGACGCACGACCAGGAAGAAGCCCTGTCAATGGCAGATCGCATTGTGGTCATGAAAAACGGTCGGGTTCAGCAAATCGGTACACCACAGGATATTTACCGTGAACCTTGCAATGATTTTGTGGCCGACTTCATTGGGCGTGGCAACCTGCTGGACGCCACCTTGTTGGACCAAGATGTATTCAAATTTGGCAAGGTGAGCTTGCGCTGTGCCAGCGCGGTGCAACGCCATGTTGCACACCGCTTCTATGTCCGACCAGAAGACATTTGCCTGCACAGCATCACCGATTCGCCAGAAAACAGTTTCACCGCCACGGTGAACAAAACCGAATTCATGGGTTCGAGTTACCTCGTCACGCTGGCGTCGGAAATGGGGCAAAACAAACCCCTCGTGGCGCAATTTTCCAGCAACTACCTCGAAGGACGCCCCATTCATCCGGGTGCCTTGCTGCGGGTGAGCATTCCCGCTGGACACCTGCGTCCCATGCCGCCTTCCTTATGAACACGAGGGTGCTGCCCAACATCGGCGCTGACGCGTCGCGCAACTGGGGCGCCTACGGGCCTACGGTACTGCTGCTTTTGAGTGCTTTGGCCTTGTGCATTTTCATGCTGGTGCCGCTGGGCACCTTGCTGATGGGTAGCGTGCTCGATGACCAAGGACATTTGAGCTTGTCAAAGTTCGTCGAGTTTGCCAGCACCCCCGGTGTGGCAACGGCGACCTGGAACACCTTGTGGGTCGCCACGCTGGTGACACTGATCACGGTGCCACTGGCTTTTATCTATGCCTACGCCTTGCAACGCGCGTGCCTGCCATTGAGCGGGGTGTGGCGCATTGTGGGACTGTCGGCACTGGCCGGACCTTCGCTGGTGGGCGCCATCGCCTTCATTCAATGGTTTGGCACCCAGGGCGTGCTTAAAAGTTGGCTGGGCGAGCACACGGTTTATGGCCCGATTGGTATCACCATGGCCACGGTGTATGCCAGTTTCCCCCATGCCCTGATGTTGCTGGTGGTGGCACTGGCAACCACCGATGGTCGCCTATACGAGGCCGCTGACGCACTGGGCGCCTCACGCTGGCGCAAGTTCTGGACCATTACTTTGCCCAGTGCCAAGTATGGCCTGATCAGTGCTGCCCTGGTGGTGTTTGCCTATTCGGTGAGCGAGTTCGGCATCCCCAAAGTGATTGGTGGAAATTTCCCGGTGCTGGCGGTGGAAATCTACATTCAGGTGGTGGGTATGCACGACTTTGGCCGTGGCGCAGTGGTGGCTTTGCTGCTGTTGGCGCCGGTGCTGATGGCTTTTGCGGCTGAGGGGTACATCCAGCGCAAACAGCACGCCAGCCTGAGTGCCCGCGCTGTGCCGTACGCGCCGCGACCGGACCCCCGACGTGACTTGGCTTTACTGGTTTATTGCGGCGTCATTGGTGTGATCATGCTGGCGATGCTGGGCATGGCGGCTTACACCTCACTGGTGCGCTTTTGGCCGTACAACCTGGAACTGACGTTGAACCATTACCTGTTTGGTCTGACCGAGGCGGGGGTGCTCAATGCCTACCTCAACAGTTTGACCATCGGCGCTCTGACTGCGCTGGTCGGTACCCCCTTCATTTTTGTCACCGCGTATCTGGTGGAGAAAACCCACACCGGTCCGGCTTGGCTACGGCCCTTGATTCGCGCCCTGGCCACGTTGCCCATGGGTGTGCCGGGGCTGGTTCTGGGTATTGGGTACATCCTGTTTTTTAACGCGCCCGGCAACCCGCTCAACGGCTTGTACCAAACGCTTGCCATCATGGT
>SESG01022659.1_pt1 | contig 13437 bp, 19 predicted proteins | sample 3171421 | NCBI WGS metagenome assembly SESG01 (sample SAMN10866946, study PRJNA518727) | freshwater metagenome | biome: subpolar coniferous forest; feature: holomictic lake; material: water; isolation source: holomictic Lake 227, 6 m and 8 m depth | place: Canada: near Kenora, Ontario | collected... | reverse complement strand
TCACCACCGGATGAAATAACTTTGGACCCCGGCAAGTTTGGTGAGAATCCATATACCAAAAACGATCTACAAAGCTCTGTAGTGCCACGGGTGTTCTTCTATACAGATCCATCGCAAAAAGAAACCTTCTTCCGCTCTGACCCCCTTTATATGGCTACAGTCGATGCTTCCAATATCTATAACCTAGCCAAAGATCCTGAGAACTATAAGTTCAGAATGAAAAACAAAAACTTGGATAGTTTGCCAATGGTGGTCAAGGATAGTCTTGAGGGTGAAACATTTAAGCGCAAGCTATCTCCAGAAGAAAAGGCATCAGCACAAGAGTTGTATGATGGTTTGTCTCCAGCAGAGAGACAAGAACTAAAAGATCCCAATAGATTCGAGTTCAGAACGGATGCTTATTTTGAGCCAGCGAACTTTGGTTCTATTGGCAGGGGTAGCTTAGACTACAATAGCTTTCTGGAGTTCATTGCTTCGAAATATCAAGGAGCGTTTTATAAGCTCAATGGCTTTTCTGTTGTTGTTTGGTTTGAACCAATAACTGTGAACATGCTTAGTCCAGAGGTCGAAAAACTATTGGCGAAATGATTTTAGTTCCCGAATAATGTCTGCTATTATAGTTCTATAGCCTCATCGAAAGGAAAAGAAGATAATGGCAACTGATCAATCTTATTTGTGGACTTCTGAGTGTGTTGGTGAAGGTCATCCTGACAAGGTAGCTGACCAGATTTCTGATGCTGTTTTGGATGCTTGTCTAGAACAAGATCCCAAGTCTAGAGTAGCTTGTGAGACTCTTGTCAAGGACGACCATGTTGTTCTAGCTGGAGAAATCACAACCAATGCAACAGTGAGCTTTGATCACATTGTTTCTAATGCCCTTTCAAGCATTGGATATGACTACGAACCAAAGGTTCTTAACCTACTGTCGCAACAGTCTAATGAAATCTCACAAGCTGTAGGGGATTTTGATGGTGCTGGTGATCAGGGCATCATGTTTGGTTATGCTACCTCTGAGACGCCAACCTATATGCCCCTGACAATGTACTTGGCCCGTGATGTAAGTAATATGCTTACATCAAACAGGCTAGCTGCAACTGAGATTGGGAAGTTCCTTCTACCTGATTGTAAGACACAGGTTTCTGTGCGCTTCAATGGTGATGGCACTCCTCAGTTTATTGAACGGGTTGTTGTGTCAACCAATCATAAAAAAGGAATAACCATTGATGAACTCCGTTTCGGGATTAAGTCCATGTTAAAACTATGGGCAAGCCGCCCTGCTGCTTCGCTTAGGATTATGAACTTGTTTACATCAGATACGGTGTTTGATATCAATCCAGCTGGCATCTGGTTGTTTGGTGGACCTCGGGCTGATTGTGGTCTTACTGGCCGAAAGATTATTGTTGACGCTTATGGGGCTGATTGTCAGTGGGGTGGTGGAGCACTGTCAGGTAAAGACCCAACCAAGGTAGATCGCAGCGCAGCTTATATGGCAAGGTATATTGCTAAGAATATTGTTGCAGCAGGATATGCCAACAAGGCAACCGTACAACTCTCTTATGCGATTGGACGCTCAGAGCCAACCTCGTTTAGAGTAATGACAGACAAGCCAGAAAACGATCGCATGATTGAAGCCAAGGTTCTTGGTGCTGTTAGTCTAAAGCCAAAGGATATTATCACCAAGCTCGACCTCCTGAAGCCTATTTACCAGTCAACAGCTAGAGATGGTCATTTTGGTAATGACATTTACTCTTGGGAACAACTTGACTTGACTTTCTGAACACGCTTGGCTGTATATTTATGCAGCATGAGAACCTCATTATCCCACCTATTGTTTGAAGACACCACAGATACAGCTATAGAAGAAGCGATGGCAATCGGGGCTGGAGGAGCTAGCATGGCTTCCTCTGGCCAGATTGCTGGTGGTCCTATGCTTCCACTTGGGATGAAACCCGGTGAGAAAGTAAAAAAGCGCAAAAAGGGTTCTGTTATATCAGCTTCTCCAGCTGTTCATAACCCCGATGCTCTTGCCCTTCAGGAAATGCCACATGTTATGTATAGTGACTATGAGCCCAAAGATTTCAAAGTAGAAACAATGCCTCTTTCCAAAGAAGATAAAACTGTGATTATGCGGGCTTTTCGTGATCGTGGAGTTTTATGTCATGGTCCAGACGGAGATTGGTTAATCTGCACTCTGGACAATGTTCGTAAAGCGACCGATTCTGAAGTTGCTGATGATAGCATTCCACATCTTGATGTATCTCTTGAGAGCGAACAAAACGACAAAGAAATATCAGAAGACTTATTTGAGTATAGTCTAGATAAAAGCGATCGTGGGATGAAAAACTTGTGGTCAGGTTTGTCTGATGTTTCTGGAGAAGATGAACCTGTGAAAACAGACTCAGAGAACCTTCATGGTATGAAGGTTAGAAAAGATTAATGCTGATACTGATAGCGACGAGAGAAGAATCGACGGCTCGCCTCTTCAAGTGTCTCTCGGATGTCAAAGGGTGCCATCCCACGTATCTTCAATGCAGCTATTTCAGCTTTGAGTCTATCGCCAGCATCAAATAGTTCTTGTATTTTTGGATCTGGTGTCTGCAATCGATATGCCCAAAAATGTCCAAAATCTGAGGGTTGATAGTCCTTTTCCCCGAGAAAGTCTAGAAAAGCTTTTTCTGAGGTATCCTCTCTTGGGTCATAATCATCAAGAGAATCATCAGTAAAACCATTGACATGTTTGGCATTCCTTAGTTTTCTAATAGCTATAATATCGTCGTCCGAAAAAAAACTGCCAAGCCATCGGCGCTCATAAACACCTTTTTTCGACAGCTGGTACATGTTGTTCCAAACGCTCTGGCTACCGCCTATACGACTATCATCATCCCCTGTTGTCAGAGATTCGTCGCTTCGTAGCCATCTCGGTTTGATACGATACATAACCAACTGATAGGTCAATGGCCCGAACTTGTTTACCCCGGCACTAGAAGCTACTGAACAAAGGTCAGGACCATTGTTCCCATAGCTAACCTGACCAACTACAGCATCCCCAGCTAGTTTTATTGACAGTTTAGTTTTGTCTTGATGTTCTATCCCGCCGACTCCATCAACAGTTTTCTGCATTCGCTGAAACTGCGACATAACACGTCTGGTGCTAAAGAGAGTTATTTCTCCTTCAGTATTGACTGCGGCTATGCCTTTGCCTAGTGAGCCCTCAACTGATTGAGCAGCTTCTTGAAACAGAATCTGTGTTAGTTTTAGTTCTTTCATTTATACATCCTAATGAAATGTTTGCTAGCGCCACCTCTGAGTACTTCGCTAACTGCATCGGATGTTGCTTCTAGCTTAGTTATCATATATTCTCTCATCTGATCGCCAAGGTCGAACATGGTTTTTACTGGCCCTGTATAACCTGTCGTTGTTCGATACGCATAGAAGTTGCCGTGGTTATTGATATCAATATTGTTATCACGAAGGAAGTCAAGGAAAACATCTTCGGTTGGTGCAGTTGGATAAATATCTCTTAGATATATTTTTAAAAGATCTTTGCTGCTTTTGGTTCCTTCTGATGGCATTTCATTTCTTGGTATAGATGTGATACTATTTTCTAAGTTATCGTAGCTTTCAGTATGTGAGCCGCCAAAACTTCCAACCCATTTTTTCTCGACATCCCCTCGTTGATACATCTTGTTCCAAACGTTTCGGCTACCCTTCCTTAGAGAAGAATCGCTGCGTAGATAAGCTGGATATATCGACTGCATAACAATCTCATAGACAAGTGGCCCGAACTTGTTTACTCCAGAGCTATTGCCGACCATATACAAGGCTCCAGTAATAACTTCATCGTAAGATACTTGTCCCACAATACAGTCTTGGGACAAAGATTCTTTTATTTTACCCATCATATTATACTGCACTTCGCTTAGGTCTGCTTCTTCACGGTTCTTGTCAACGATTTTCATAAACCGTTTTGTGCTAAATAAAATGACATTACCACGAAGCTTAATTGCAGCTATTTGTTTCTCATTAGCCTCTTCAGCAGTTTTGGCGGCTTCATATAGTAGGTGTTCTAGTTTCATTTTTTCACTTATTCGTGGTATAGTCTTGAAAAGAACTTATCAGCAGCATCCCGTATTACATTTAATGCCATTCCTTTCGGAATATTGAAGTCTGTTTCCAGTGTTTTTAAAAGATCATTGCCAGCATCGAATAGTTCCTGTATTTTTGGATCTGGGTTAGTTAGACGATATGCCCAAAGTTGTCCGCTATATGGGAGAGTGCTCGGGTTTTCTTCTAAAAACTTTAGGAAAACTTCTTCTTTGTATGGATTTGGAGGGAGTTCTTCTGGCTCAATTAAGCGAGCATTTATGTCAATCATATGGTTGTAATCCTTGATCATTTTCCAATAGCCATCCATATAAATTTCAGTATTACTGTTCACTTTGAGCCCCCTCTTTATTCTGTCTTCTCCATTATTAAACTCACCAAGCCACTTGCGTTCATAAGCACCTCCGTTTGATAACTGATACATCTTGTTCCAAACACCTTGGCTCGCTTCCTTTAAGGAAGAATCGCTTTGTATCCATGCAGGCTTAATAGCATTCATGACTAGTTGATAAGCCAATGGACCGAACTTGTTTACTCCAGCACTTGTATCAACCTTGTAAACTTCTTGGCCAGTAACATGATAGGATACACTGCCGACTAAGGCATTATTGCTCAAAGAATATCCAAGTTCATCTTCAAAGTTCGAGCGTTCGTCCCAATCATCTTCCTCTTCATCCGGCTCAATGTCCGTATCTTCTTCTGGAGGAGGTATTATCTTTTTAGGCTTTAGATACGATGGCACCCCTGATTTTTTTATTCTGCCACGTAAAGATTCCAAGACTCTTCTTGTTGATAAAAGAACTACTGCGCCGGGAAGGGCAAAGGCAGCAATGCCTTTTCCAAGGGAGCCTTCGACTGACTGTGCTGCTTCGTAGAGTATTGGATATAGCTTCATGGTTTTTTGGTCCTTATTCTAAATACAACATATCGAAATGCTCTCTCGAAGCTTCGGTCATTAAGTCTTCGATTTCAGAGAGTGGAAGCTTAAAGGCTCCAGCAAGTTCTTCTATCAAGTCATTGCCTCGACGCATAAGGCTTACATAATCAACAGTGACTGTTTTAGCTGGCTGAAGTCTATAGGCATAGAATGGTCCAAGCTTAGCAAGATCTTCTGGAGGTAGTTTGGCAACAAGCTCTTGCTGGAACATCTTTTCGGTCAGTTCTTTACCATCCCAGCTGCCAGCACCTAGATCACTTGAGAAGTCTTTAGCAACTTCGCTTGTTAGATTAGCTGCGGCAAAACTTGTGATCAGTTCTTCGTTACCATTCGAGAAGTTGCCAACCCAATGTCTGCCTACATCTTGCCTTTGATACATCTTGTTCCATACATTGCGAGAATCATCTGACAAGTTACCATCGCTGCGTAAGTAAGAAGGATATATCGCCGCCATAAGAATCTCATAGCTAAGTGGGCCAAACTTATCAACCGCCGAAGAACCATATACTTTGTATAGGTTGTCACTCGATATTAGTGCTCCAACGTTGCCAACAATAGCTTCACGACCTATGTGCTCAATAAGCCAATCAATCTTAGCCTCTTTGCTAGTCATTTTAGTTGGCCTTGATGCTGTCACTCCTTTGTCTTCTAAATAAGAATCAATCAAGTCATGAATGATCTCTTCTTTAAACAAAATGCAGTGAGTAAAATCTGGCTCGTTTTCAACAAACAAAGCCATCTCAGAATCAATAGCGTCCTCAACTGTACGTGCCGCTTCAAATAAAATGGTATATAGTTTCATAAGTTCCTCATAAATAGTTTTATGGCAGCTTGGCCGTGTTAACCCAAGTTAATATCCTGTTATCACCAACACCTGACGAAACTTGCTTGCCATTCTGAATCATGCGCTCAAGGCTTGGGTCATGAGCTTTTTTTCTGTAAGCCCAAAAACAACCAATGTTTTTTGGGTCGATGTTTTCTTTTTTTGCAAACTCCAAAAAGTCTTTTTCTGTTGCAGTCTCTTCCTCTGAAGGAATACTTTTCAAGGCAGTCGCACACTCATAACGAGATCCACCTATGTTCCCAATATATCTGCGCTCATATAAATCTGAATATTCATACATTTTGTTCCATACGTTATTAGCTGCTGCACTTAGGTTTTCATCACTTGCGAGCCAACTGGGGGATATCGCTTTCATTGCTGCTTGATACAACAACGGACCCCAACCTTTCATGGCAGAGCTACTGCGAACATGGATAATATCTCCTATGTCTTCTGCTTCCGCAGGATTTAAGCTAATGTAGCCTTTAACAATGTTTTCACCAGTTTCTAACCACTTTCCAGTGGTATCCTTTAACTGGTTTTTATTTAACAAAATCAAGCTATTCTCTATTGGAACAACAACATAGTTTTCATTCAAGGCATCGGTAGCACTTACTTGTGATTCATTTAGATACAGTATTGGATATAGTTTCATAGTTCCCCTAGAATCAATTTGCTGCCCTGTTCTATGCCATGATCACGACACCAACCTCCACGGACCTCAACAACATGTCGGACGCCTCTAATAAAGCTCCTAGACGCCTTGCTGTGGGCTTTTAGATGTAGCACTTGAACCACACGGTCATCCTCATCAAAACCAATGCAGTCCAAGTCAAAAGGTACGTCCTGCATCCAATAAGACTGAGGCTTAATATGTGAGTGCTTAAACAACATACCATACTGATCATTCGGTGGCTGTTCCCATCCCATAAATCCACGACCCTGAGACTCTGGATTATCCAGAACCTTTAATCCTAAAGGATGACCCCGATGATGGTGTGGAACATAACCAATAAGAGAGAAGCAATACATACAAGATATATAGTTAATCATAATCATAACCATGAACACCATTCTCCAATATATTATACGCTGGTTCAAGCACAAACAACCCACAACAACAGCTAAACCACCAACTGTTAAACAACAGATGTCCGATCTTAAGATTGGTAGCCATGTCGAGTTTAAACTTGTTCCAGATATATGTGACCAGTTAATTGCGATAGGAACAAACAGATATGAACGTGTTGACTTAGAGGCAAGAAGAATGCACGGATTAATCAAGGCTGTTTATACAGCAGAAGTTACTGGATTTGTTTATGCTGAAGTGATAGGATTGGTTTTAGGGACAGGAGTGGCAACACGTAAAGACTATGTGGTGCTTGAAACGGATGTTGCTAGCGTCTTGAGCCTCTGAGGAGATCCTTTACTGAAAAGTATTATTAACGACGATTGTTACCGGGAAGGTTAGTCCTACGTTCAAAATCATAAACAAGATGACTTTCTTTATCTTTAACGGTAGGTGTTACTGAAGTGTCTTTAACTGTTTCTTCTATCCCCTCAAACAGCCAGTTTCTCAAATCGTTGTCAGACCCTATTTCAATAGATTTTTTCATTTTATTATCATTCCTTTATGTACGCAAACATGCCTTACAAGATATATATCTACATGTCGTATGAATTACTATGTGAACTAGTTGAACTTCTTGTCCAAGAAGCAGCTTTTAATACTGGACTCCTCAAAAGGATGGGATATAAACATATTGGACGTGCTAAAAAACGTATTGGCTCCGATACCTTTATCCACTCCAAAGATGATAACTCCCCAGAATATCATAACAGCCTTACAAAAACAGTAAACGCCAACCTAGATAAAGGTGGGTACTATCGGTCTGCTAAACATGACACTCTGAAAGATCCACCCGCCGTGGGAATATCTCTACCAAAACATATGAAGGGTTAGACATCATGCCAGCAAAAACAGTAGCAGACCTAGTAGCGTTCAACAAAATAGTATCCCCAGAAGATAAAGCCTATGTCAATGTAAAGACTACCAGCAATAGAATTGAAATTGATTTTACAGACTCTTATGGAAACGCATACGGCCAGACACATAAAAAACGGTTAAAGTATTACAATAAAGCAGATCATAAATGGGAAGAAGACCCAGCTACCAGTGGTGGGATTAAGAAGTTCAAAGAACCAGAATCTGATATGTCTATATTTCCTTGGGGCGGTGCAGACGCACACCCAAATAGAAAAATAGACACCTACCCTTGTCACAATGCTTGGATTCTTGGTTCTTCTATGGCTGCAAAAGGCTATGGTCCCATGATGTATGATTGCCTTCTGGTCGTCCTTGGAAAAAAAGGCCATGGGCTGACATCGGATCGTGATCTTGTCTCGGCCCCGGCTTCATCAATCTGGGTAAACTACTTTGAAAATCGGTCAGATGTTATTGCCAAACCACTTGACTATGATAAGTCAACCCCAGAACTGGAAGATGATTGTTGGTCTGAGCATGATCTGTCTCCCGGCTGGAACTCTTGGAAAAAAGAACCAAAACCCGAAGAACATACCGAAGAAACTCTCAAAGTAGCAAAAAAGAAAAAAGACACAACAACCAAAGCTATAGCACACGCTTACTTTGATAACGGAATAACAACCGTTGCAGAGCTTAGTGATGCTGGATTATTGCTAAGAGATGGCACACCCGGCAAGGTAACAGAGTCCACTGTGTTCCAGCTATATCGGTCGCTTCTACGAGAGGTTCGCCGCACAAACCTTTAGAACTCCCTTTATTTTGTGTCATACTACTCCCATGACATATCATAACGTAGACCAAACATATTTCGATCTTATCAATGACGTTCTTACCAATGGTGTAGAAAAAACTGATCGTACAGGCACAGGAACAACCTCTGTCTTTGGGAGACAAGTTCGATATGACTTGTCTCTTGGCTTTCCTATCCTAACCTCCAAACGAGTTCACTGGAAGTCTGTTGTTGGAGAACTTCTATGGTTTCTCCGTGGAGATACCAATGTCAAGTGGCTAAGTGAGAATGGGATTTCTATCTGGGATGAATGGGCAGATGGGGATGGAAACCTTGGACCAATATATGGGCAGCAATGGAGGAGTTGGACCAATCGAGTTGACACAACGCCTAGAGGTCTTCATTATGACCACAAATCCGGTATCGGGTTCATTCCATCTTACAAAGATCAACCTATTGATCAAATCAAAGAAGTAATCCAGCAAATCAAAACCAATCCAGATTCACGTAGACTTATTGTATCTTCATGGAACGTGGGAGATATTCCTAATATGGCTCTTGCTCCATGTCATACCATGTTCCAGTTCTATGTGGTAAATGGAAAGCTCAGTTGTCAGTTGTATCAGAGAAGTTGCGATTTGGGGTTAGGCCAACCTTTTAATGTTGCTTCATACGCTCTTTTGACTCATATGATTGCACAAGTTTGTGGATTAGGCATTGGAGATTTTGTGCATACGTTTGGAGACTTGCACATCTATTCAAACCATATGGAAGCATTAAAACAACAGTTGCACAGAACACCATACCCAATGGCTAAGTTGGTGTTAGATAAATCTGTTATGGATATTGATGGATTTGATTTTGAGAAGGTGACACTGGATGGTTATCAGCATCACCCATCGATTAAGTTACCTGTTGCGGTTTAGCTATTATAGAATCCGAAGTAGCAATCGGTCCAGAACTTTAACAGTTATATGTTCTTTAACGGTTGTCCATGTAATACCATCTTTTTTGTCTTTCTTGTCTGATTTATCAGACAGGATTTTTTCTATACCGTCTATTTTTTTGGTTAGATCACCGATACCTGTATCTGCTGCGGAAGGCCCAGCAGGAGCAGACGCAGTTAATGGTTTTGCTCCTGCTGGTTTTGGGCCGACTGGAACTGTTGGTAAGGATGGGCCAGTCGTTGCGAGCGAATTTGTTGGTTTCTCTGGACTCTTCCCGATAACTTTAAGAACATTGGCTAAGTTCTTCTTGTTTTCGTCGCCTGTTTTTTTTACATCTTCAAGATCTTTACCAAAGCCTGTTAAAAGTTTGGTTGCATCAGCAATTCCTTTTGCTGCGGCAGGGTCAGCAGGGGCAGCAGCTTGTTCGAACAGATAAAATGCCAAGGTATACTTGTTACTCATTCCTATAGATATTAAACGCAATAGCTTTATGTAAATTCTGGACTATGATAACCTAATGCTCAACTACTAGCAATCAAGGAGTAATGCATGTTTGAAATACAAGTAAAAAATCCACAACTTTCCAAACCAGAGATGGGCGAACTAGGAGAAATCACAGTAAAGTATCGTTCTCCTAATATTATTCATGTAAGCAAGTTTTCAGAGGATTCAGCAAAAGAGTTTCTGGAGGCCATGATTAATGCTCAGAACACAGGTCAATCTATTATCCCTATTGTCATTGACAGTTATGGCGGCGAAATATATTCGCTTCTTAAAATGATTGATATAATCAAGTCTTCAGCTATTCCTGTTGCAACTATTTGCATGGGTAAGGCTATGTCTTGTGGTGTTGCCCTGCTTACATGCGGTGCAGAGGGTCATAGATATATGGCACCAACAGCAACGGTTATGATTCATGATGCTGCCACATTTTCGGCTGGCAAGGTCGAAGAAATCAAAGTTGAAGCCAAAGAAATCGATCGCCTAAACAAGCTTATCTTTAAAATCATGGCTGATAACTGCGGAAAAGAAGCTACCTACTTTTCAAAGCTTGTTCATGAGAAAAGTCATGCGGATTGGTTTTTAGATGCAGACGAAGCAAAAAAACACAACATCGTTAATCATATTCGTATTCCCAAGGTAAAAATCGCCTTTGATGCCGAAATGACATTCGGCTGATATTCTTTTACTCCATAATATAACACTGATATAGTCTTACTAATACAAGCCGATATCTCATCAGCTTACAAGGAGACTAGCCTATGTTTGAACTACACGCAGCAGATCGTGGTTTTATCAGCAAAGATATCAAAAGCGATGGTGATGTTGCGCTCCTATATCGCTCACCAATCACAATCACCGTCAACAAGTTCACAGAAGACTCAGCAAAAGATTTCAAAAAGGATATGTTTAGAGCCCAAAACTCAGGGCAGAAAATCATTCCTATTGAAATCGACAGCTATGGTGGCGAAGTATATTCGCTCCTCAAAATGATTGATGTTATCAAGTCCTCAACAGTTCCTGTTGCAACTATTTGCATGGGTAAAGCTATGTCTTGTGGAGCTATCCTTTTGACGTGCGGAGCGGAGGGTCATAGATATATGGCACCAACAGCAGCGGTTATGATTCATGAGGTTAGTTCTGGGTCTTGGGGCAAGGTAGAGGAAATTAAGGCTGATGCTAAAGAAGTAGAGCGTTTGAATCAGCTTGCTCTCAAGCTTATGGCAAACAACTGCGGTAAAGACTCTGAATATTTTCTAAAACTTGTTCATGAGAAGAGTCATGCAGATTGGTTTCTAGATGCAGAAGAAACCAAAAAACACAACATTGTTAATCATATCCGTGTTCCACGAATGAAGCTTGATTTCAAGGTTGATGCCACGTTTGGGTGATATCAGCCCTTTAGAACTCCTGCCATCTTTTGCCAAGCTTCTTATCCCGAAAGCTCCATAACATGTGTCAAATAACAATCATCGCCGCCGTTTCTAAAAACGATATCATTGGTAATGGTAATGCTATCCCATGGAAACTACCAACAGATCTCCAAAATTTTCGACGCCTAACAAATGGTGGTGTCGTCGTCATGGGAAGAAAAACATATGAAAGCATTGGCAAGCCCTTACCCAATCGCCACAACGTCGTTATAAGCTCCAACAGCGCCCTCCCTCTCCCAAAAGGTGTTACGCTGTGCTTGGACGCTAAAGCCGCTCTAAAAGCCTCCAGAGTGCTTTGTATGACACATAATATCCAAGACATCTGGATCATTGGTGGAACGCAGGTATATCAGTCCTTTATTAAACGTGCTGACCGAATGATCCTAACAAGGATCGATCAAGACTGCGAAGGAGATGCTGTGTTCCCAGCCTATAAGCCAGTGTTCTGGGAAGAAGAAAAAGTAGAAACCTTTTATGATCCAAAAGGATATATGGTTGACAAACCGAATAATCTTGGGTTAGAATATACGATACATCATTACGAAAGAACCATGTGAGGAAACTATGAAAACTTTTCAAGAACTAGCAGAAGGAATCGCAGATTTGGTGACAGAGAAAGAAAAAGCTTACGGTTCTGCCTTTGATAAGGCTGGAGATTTTATGCGCCTTCTATATCCAGAAGGCATTAAGCCAGACCAATATAAAGACATGCTATGCACTGTAAGAATTTTTGATAAGCTTATGCGTATTGCAACATCTTGTGAAGATACAGAAGAAAAAAAGGTTGATGCTTATTCGGACATCAACGGATATTCTCTATTAGGTCTTCGATCTTCTATCTTAGAAAACAATGAAGAGGTAGCTCTTAGGAATATGTCTACTCTTAAGAATATGTCTAATAGATCGCAGTTGCGTATGGAAACAGTGTGTACCAAGTGTGTGTGTGTAAGAAAAGACAAGGTATCACCTACAAGCATGGATTATTAAAATATGAGAGTTGTAAAAGAAAAGGTTGTTGGCACACGTGGCTCTTGGGTATTCAGAGCACGTTTGATTGAATATGTCACCAAAGAGCGTGGCAAGTTTAATCGGGCAGAGCTTGTTATGGAGAAGATGGGTGCTGATGAGGTTGGATTCTCTTTGGAGGATTTAGATCAGATGCGTGGGGCTTTGCATCAGTTTGCCGCCGAAAACTTCTGCGTATAATACAAAAGAAATCGGGGAGGCATTTCTACCTCCCCGAATCCTTCCAACTAGTTACCTAGTCAGTCTAAGCTAACTGAGTTAGTCTTAGGTCTAGTATACAACTGCCCCGGTAGCAGCGTCCAGAATCATTTTCTTGGTAACTTGAACTGACCAACGAGCATTGTGACCATATGCTGAGCCATCAGCGATCACTCTGAGTACGTTTGGTACATCAGAATCGTTGAGGGCAATATCGAGTAATGGGCCTTCACCCATGACTTCTTTTGCAAGTTCGATTGCTGATGTAGAAAGACCGTTCATTGGATCAGCAGCACAAATAATGCTGTATTTAAAACCAGCGATTGCGACGTGACCTGCGGCAATACCTGCTGCAATAACTTCGAGTTCAAGCTTCATAACCTGTCCGTCTGCAATAGCGAAGCTAAAGAGACTTCCAGTGCTTGCATTTGTTGTCAGGGAAGCAGAGATTGGAGACATATTGATGCCACCAACGACGAGGCTACCGAACGAGCCTTGCCCTGGGACTGCAAAGCCACCAACGAAGGTTGCTTGGCCATTAAAGGTTGCTTGTCCTTCAACGACCATTGAGCTAGCTGATAGTAGACCTTGGATTTCTGCACCAACTGATGCTGTGAGTGAAGTGAAGTCCGCATTTCCAACTACATTAAGTGTTCCACCAGCGTCTACGTTGCCGTCTACGTCAAGTGATGCG